>Ga0209537_1002254_pt1 | contig 19692 bp, 20 predicted proteins | sample BioPla4DNA1_FD_187698 | JGI IMG/M metagenome (GOLD analysis project Ga0209537, IMG submission 187698) | Biogas fermentation microbial communities from Germany - Plant 4 DNA1 (SPAdes) (version 2) | ecosystem: Engineered > Bioreactor > Anaerobic > Digestate | place: Bielefeld, North... | reverse complement strand
CAAATTTTGTTTTGTTTGTCAACTGTTTTTTTGAAGTTTTTTTATTGTGTTTTTTAATGTCGTTTTTTGTTGTGTGTTTTTCAGTCGACCTTTACTATCTTACTCTCTTTTTAATCTTTTGTCAACAGTTTTTTTGAATTTGTTTTTTATAATATTAAAAGTGATTTACTATATTCATTCTAAGGATAACTTAATTATCATAGTTATCAATATTAAAAGACCATAATCTTTTGTGAAAATCCTTTACTGTTAACTATAATATCATGGTCTTTTCTAATTCCTTCCTTAGTTTCTCCAAAACTTTTTTTTCTATTCGTGAAACTGTCATTTGGGATATATCTAAGGATTTTGCTATGGCAACTTGTGTTTTTTTGTTGAAATACCTATCTATCAATATTTGTTTTTCCACATCATTTAACTTCTCCATAGTCCTTAATAGAAAATCATTATTCTCAATTTTATTAAAATAGTGGTCTTCTTCTCCTATAAGGTCTGATAGGTTTACATCTTTATCATCATTATTTGAATCATAAGTTATATCTAGAGACTGTGGAGTGTATACCTTGCTTGCTTCCATAGCCTCCAATACTTCTTCTACAGTAGAATCTAAATAATTAGCTATATCTTCTACAGTAGGAGATCTCTGCAATTTTTGAGATAAATGAATTTTAGCGTTGTTAATTTTCTTCGATAATTCTTGTATCCTACGGGGTACCCTAATGGTCCAACCCTTATCCCTAAAGTACTTCTTTATTTCACCAATGATTGTTGGAGTAGCAAAACTAGAAAATTCATAACCCTTATCTACATCATACCTATCTATAGCATATATAAGGCCAATACAAGCTACTTGAAATATATCATCATATTCTATTCCCCTATTGGCGTATTTTTTAGATAAAATTTCTGCTATATATAAGTGTTTCTCTATTAACTTATCTCTGATCTTCTTGTCTTTACTTTGACTATAAGACTTAAATAGATTTCTTATCTCATCCTTTTCATTTAATTCCTTATTTTCCTTATCATCTACAGCCTTGATAGTCATTGAATATCATCCTCTATATATTTAATCATTTCTATACCCTTCTCATTAAATACTACTTCATCCATTAGGGATTTTATTATCAACAAACCTAATTCTCTTTCTCTCTTTTCGTCTAACTCCTCAGGTATATTTTCTTTAACACCTGAAACTGTTATAGATAGTTTTTCTTCATCTATTATAAAAGTTAAAGATATTTCATCTTCCTCACTAAAGTTTAATGAATTTATACAGGCCTCCCCTATGGATACCTTTATGTCTTCTATTTCATCTATATTTAATGCCATACTATAGGCTATGCCTGAAGCAGTTAATCTGACTAAGCTTATATAACTAGGCTCTTTAGGTATCTGAAGTTTAACTATATCCTTATTCACTATCTTCACCTCTAATAATGAATAACTTGTCTAATTCTGTTATATCAAATATTTTTCTAATATTTGTCTTTAAATTAGATAGATATATTTTAAAGTCCTTCTCCCTAAGTTTTTTCAAAATAGATATCAATGCTCCTAATCCTGTACTATCTATATAGTTTAAATGTGTTCCGTCTATAATTATATCTGTTTGATTACTATTAAAATGATTTAAAACTTCTTCTTTAAATTTTGAAGATGTATATATGTCTATTTCTCCTTTTGGAAAAAACATCCATTTATTTTCTTTTTCATCAAATATCACTTCTACAAGTAATGACATTCGTTAAAACCTCCCTTTCAGTGTGGATATGTATTAATTTTATAATAAAAACAAGTTAATGTAAAGCAATATAGTAGGATTTACTATAAAAGTAGGAATATCCTATGTTTTAAAAAATCCTTATCTTTTAGTTATATAACTAAAAGATAAGGATTTTTATATTATTCATCTTCTACATATCTTGCAACTGCCACTACCTTATCATCATCCATCTTCATCAAGGTTACCCCTTGGGTAGCCCTTCCCATAACGGAAACATCTTTAGCTATAATTCTAATAATAGTACCACTCATGGAAATCATCATGATTTCATCATTTTCATCTACTACCTTTGCTGAAACTATATCTCCTGTCTTTGGTTTAATTTTATAAGTAGTTAAACCTTTTCCACCTCTATTTTGAGTTTTATATTCTTCTAAAGGAGTCCTTTTACCAAATCCCTTTTCTGAAATAACTAGTAGGTCTTTTCCTTCTTCTACTAATTCCATGGTAACTACTTGGTCTCCTTCATTTAAAGTAATTGCTTTAACTCCCATGGCGGTTCTACCCATTTCCCTAACGTCTTTCTCGTCAAACCTAATGGACATACCTTTTTTGGTTACTACTATAATTTCCCTATTGCCATCTGTTTTTCTAACAGCAATTAATTCATCGTCTTCCTTTAATCCTATGGCTATAAGCCCATTTTTTCTTATGTTTTCAAACTCTTCTAGTTTAGTCTTTTTAATGGTACCATTCTTAGTGATGATGATTAGGTTTTCTACTTTTGTATTTTTATTTATAGGAATTATTGAATTTACTTTTTCATCTCCTGATATATTTAATAGGTTTACTATTGCAGTTCCCCTGGCCTGTCTGCTACCTTCAGGTATTTCATAAGCCTTTAGGGAATATACCCTACCCTTGTTGGTAAAGAAGAGGATAGTATCATGGGTGGAAGTAATGTATAAGTCCTCTACAAAATCTTCCTCTCTAGTAGTTAAGGCTATTATGCCTTTTCCTCCCCTTTTTTGAGTTTTATAGGTATACTCAGGGGTTCTTTTTATATATCCAAAATGGGTTAATGTAATTACTACGTCTTCTTCTTCTATAATATCTTCTATTTCTATTTCTTCAGCGGAAGGCATTATCCTTGTCCTTCTCTCATCACCGTATTTTTCTTTTATCTCTAATAGTTCTGTCTTTATAATATCATATACTAGTCTTTCATTTGCCAGTATTTCCTTTAACCTATTTATTTCTTTGATCAGTGCTTCATACTCTTCATCTAGTTTTTCTCTTTCCAATCCAGTAAGCCTTCTCAATCTCATATCTAGTATTGCTTGAGCTTGCTTGTCTGATAATCCAAAGCTATTCATTAAGGATTCTTTTGCTATTGCTTCAGTTTTTGAAGACCTAATTATCCTAATAACCTCGTCTATATTATCTAAGGCTATCTTTAAACCTTCTATTATATGGGCTCTTTCTTCAGCTTTGGCTAATTCAAATTGAGTTCTTCTAGTTATAACTACTTTTTGATGATCTATATAATGGGTTAACATCTTTTTAAGATTTAATATTTTGGGTTCCCCATTAACTAAGGCAAGCATGATTATGCCAAAAGTAGTTTGGAGCTGAGTAAATTTATATAAGTTATTGAGGACTACATTTGGATTAGCATCTCTTTTTACTTCGATGACAATCCTCATACCCTCTTTATCTGATTCATCCCTTAAATCAGATATACCTTCTATTTTCTTATCCCTTACATACTCAGCAATTTTTTCAATCAAACTAGCTTTATTAACTTGGTAGGGTATTTCAGTTATAATTATCCTATATCTGCCTTTCTTAGTTTCTTCTATTTCTGCAACTGCCCTAACTGTTATTTTACCTCTACCTGTTCTATAAGCAGTTTTAATCCCATCTTTACCCATTATATGGGCACCAGTAGGAAAATCTGGTCCCTTTATTACAGTCATTAAATCATCTATACTTGCATCAGGGTTGTCTATTAACATGACAATACCATCTATAGCTTCTCCTAAATTGTGAGGAGGTATATTAGTTGCCATACCTACTGCTATACCTGAAGACCCATTGACTAATAGGTTAGGGAACCTACTGGGTAATACTACAGGTTCCTTTAATGTTTCATCAAAGTTTGGCCTAAAATCTATAGTGTCCTTATCTATATCCCTTAATATTTCAGTTGCAAGCTTAGTCATTCTAGCTTCTGTATAACGCATGGCTGCTGCGGCATCACCGTCTATGGAACCAAAGTTTCCGTGGCCATCTACTAAGGGATATCTAATATTGAAGTCTTGTGCAAGTCTAACCATGGCATCATATACTGATGAGTCACCATGTGGATGATACTTACCTAGTACGTCCCCTACAACTCTTGCAGACTTTCTATATTGTTTGTCTGGACCCATGCCTAGTTCATCCATAGCATAGATAATTCTTCTATGAACAGGCTTTAATCCATCCCTTACATCAGGTAAAGCACGACTCATAATTACACTCATGGAATAATCCAGATAGGATTTTTTCATCTCATCTTCAATGTTTATTTCTACAATATTACCTAATTCCTTATCCATACTTCACCTCTAAATATCCAAATTTTTTACGAATCTAGCATTTTCTTGAATGAATTTCCTTCTAGGTTGTACCTTATCACCCATTAAAGTGGAGAATATTTCATCAGCTATTACTGCATCCTCTAAGGTTACCTTTAACAAAGTCCTAGTTTCTGGGTTCATAGTTGTATCCCAAAGTTGTTCTGGATTCATCTCTCCAAGACCCTTATATCTTTGGATTGTATAATTTGTCCTGCCTATTTCATCTAGTAATTTTTCTAATTCACTATCACTATATACATAGTATTCTTTTCTTGCCTTTGTAACCTTATATAATGGAGGTTGGGCTATATATATATGTCCATTATCTATTAATTCTTTCATATATCTAAAGAAAAATGTTAAGAGTAAGGTCCTAATATGGGCACCATCTACATCGGCGTCTGTCATCAAAATTATCTTTCCATATCTTAATTTACTAATATCAAAATCTTCTCCTATACCTGTTCCAAAGGCAGTGATCATGGTCTTTATTTCTTCAGAGCTTAGGATCCTATCTAATCTTGCCTTCTCTACATTTAAGATCTTACCCCTTAATGGAAGTATTGCTTGGAACCTCTTATCTCTACCCTGCTTTGCACTACCACCAGCAGAATTACCTTCTACTAAATAGATTTCAGTATTTTCTCCTACTTCCTGGCAGTCAGCTAACTTTCCAGGTAGAGTTGAATTTTCCAATATACTCTTTCTTCTAGTTAAGTCCCTGGCTTTTCTAGCCGCTTCCCTTGCTCTTTGAGAAGCTATGGCCTTTTCTAATATTATCTTTCCATCCTTTGGATTTTCTTCAAGATAGATATTTAAAAAATCATAAACTAAGGACTCAACTACGCCCCTAACTTCACTATTTCCTAGTTTAGACTTAGTTTGGCCCTCAAACTGGGGTTCCAATAGCTTAACAGACAAGATACCTGTTAAACCTTCTCTTGTATCTTCTCCAGATAAATTATCATCCTTTTCTTTGATATAGCCATGTTTTCTTCCATAATCGTTAATCACTCTTGTTAAAGCAGTCCTAAAGCCTGATAAGTGAGTACCACCTTCTATGGTATTAATATTATTTGCAAAGGTATATACGCTTTCTGAATAGCCATCTGTATATTGTAATGCTACTTCAACTATTACATTATCTTTTTCTCCTTCAAAATACATTATTTCCTTTTGTATTGGAGTTTTGTTCCTGTTAATATACTCTACAAATGATTTTATTCCACCTTCATAGTGGAATTCCTTAGTTTTTCCTATTCTCTTATCTTCTAAAATGATCTTTATTCCTTTATTTAAAAAGGCCATTTCCCTAAATCTAGTTTCTAAGGTTTCGAAATTGAATTCTGTAGTTTCAAATATTTCTTTATCTGGTTTAAAATGAATAGAAGTTCCTGTTTCATTGGAATCTCCAATGATCTCCAATTCTGTAGTCGCATATCCCCTTTCAAATTTTTGCATGTATTCTTTACCGTTTCTTCTTACCTTAGCTACAAGCCATTCAGATAAGGCATTTACTACAGAAACACCAACTCCGTGTAGCCCTCCTGATACTTTATAGGCTCCATTATTGAATTTACCACCTGCATGAAGGATGGTTAAAACAGTTTCCACTGTAGACTTTCCTGTTTGGGGATGGATCTCTACAGGTATTCCACTACCGTTATCTGTTACCTTAATAGAATTGTCTTCGAAAATTGTAACTTCTATTGTATCACAGATACCAGCCAAAGCCTCGTCAACACTATTATCTACTACTTCATATACTAAATGATGAAGACCTTTAGGTCCCGTACTTCCTATATACATTCCTGGTCTTTTCCTTACAGGCTCTAGGCCAGTAAGGACTTGTATATCTTCAGCTGTATAATTTCTATTTTGCTGATTTATCCCATTGTTTTCTATGGTCATTAAACTACCTCCAGTCTATATATAAAGATAAATTTTTATAATTCCTATTTAACTATTTGGCCATTTTCTATATAAAATATGGATTTATCCAAACCTTCCATTTCTTTTAAATCTACGGAATCTGTAGTCGTTATTATGGTCTGCATGTTTTTAAAGGACTTAATTAAGTAGTTTTTCCTTTCCTTATCTAGTTCTGAAAAAACATCGTCTAATAACAAGACTGGAAAATGGCCTCTTTGTTTTTTAATCAGTTCAACTTCAGATAATTTTATTGATAAAACTGCGGTTCTTTGTTGTCCCTGAGATCCAAAGGTTTTCAAGTCTTTATTATTTATACTTAATAACATATCATCCCTATGGGGACCCAATTGAGTTGAACCAGTTTCTATATCCTTAGCCATATTTTTCTTAAGATTATCCTTATATTTTTTCTCCATGTCTGATTTGTTTTCTAATATTTCTATATTTGAGCTGTAATATAATCTTAAACTTTCATTACCTAAGGTTAAATTTTTGTGAATAACATTTACTATATTAGAAAGTTCCTCTATATATTTTTTTCTTTCCAGTATTATATCCGTACCTATTTTAGCAAGTTGAAGGTCAAAAACCTCCAACAATTCTTCTAGATTTGATTGAAATTTATTTAACCTCAATAAATTATTTCTTTGAAATAGGATTTTATTATATCTGTTTAAATTGAAGTTGTATACAGGTTTAATTTGAGATATTTCACTATCTAAAAAATTTCTCCTCTCCTGTGGTCCTCCCTTTACTAGTTTTAAATCATCTGGTGAAAAAGCTACAATATTTAATCCACTATATAGGTCTTTTTGGTTTTTTAATTCTGTCTTATTTATTCTAATCCTTTTTGGCTTATCCCTATCTAGCTTAATTTCAATAAATTTTTCATTTTCTCCTATACCTATATCTGCACCTATATAGGCTTGATTTTTACTTAAATTTATTATTTCTTTGTCCCTATTGGTCCTAAAAGATCTACCAGTGGCACACATATAAATTGCTTCTAATAAATTCGTCTTTCCTTGGGCATTTTTACCTATGAAAATATTTATCTTTTTATTAAAATCCATGGCCAAATTATAGTAATTTCTAAAATTTATCAGCCTTATGTTTTTTACATGCAATAAAAACACTCCTTAAGGAAAAATTATAGATTGTATAAGTTCCATTCCCTACTATGTCTACAACTAGTTATAAGTTTACTTATCTAACTATATTATCTTATATACTCCATATCCTTCTATATCTACTATATCATTTTTCCTTATTTTTTTCCCTCTTTCAAAAGCCACTTCCTTATTTACCTTTACAATGCCTTCATTTATCATCATCTTTGCCTGTCCACCGGTTTGGGCAATGCCTATTAATTTTAATAATTGGTCTAATTTTATATATTCCGTTTCTATAGATATTTCTTTCATCTATATCTCTCCTTAAAAATCTTCTTGAGCCAAACGTACAGGTAAAACTAGATAAGTATAGTTTTCATCATCTACAGAGTTTATAATACATGGATTTAACTCACCCATGAAGTTTAGTTGTATCTCCTCTGAATCCATTACCTTGACTCCTTCTAATAAATACCTAGAGTTAAATGCTATGTTAACATCATCTCCACCTATTTGGGCATCTACTACTTCATTAACATCTCCTATTTCCGAATTTGATTTTATAAAGATCTTTCCTTCTCTTACACTTAGTTTAATTAAGTTAGCCCTTTCTTCCTTTGCTAATAAAGAAGCTCTTTCTAAACTATCTTGGAATAACTTTCTATTTACAACTGCAGTTGATTTATGTTCCTTTCTAATGATTTCCTTGTAGTTGAAAAACTGTCCTTCCAACAACCTTGAATATACCATAGTATCCCCAATATTAAATATAACATGATTTGGTGTGGCAAAAACAGTTACATTTTCCTCATCATCTTCAATTATCTTATTTATCTCATTTAGAGTCCTACCTGGGATTATTATCTTCATATCTAACTCTGATTTAGTAGGTAATTTTCTTAAGGCTAATCTATAACCATCTAAAGCAACAAAAGAAATATTATTATCATTTAGTTCAAGTAAAACCCCTGTCAAATATGGCCTTGTCTCATCTTGAGATGTGGCAAATACTGTTTGTTTAATAGCTGATTTAAATAGGTCCTTAGGTAGTTGGAATGTGTCCTTTTCCAATAGAATTGGTAAATTTGGGTATTCCTTAGCTGAACTTCCCAGTATATTGAACTCAGAATTCTCACATTTTATATTAATCCTATTATTATCTACATTTATATATATTGGGGCATCAGGTAGCTTTCTTATTATATCACCGAAGATTCTAGAATTAACCACTATAGATCCTTCTTTTTCTATTTCACAACCTACATAAGTCTCTATTCCAATTTCTAAATCTGTTCCTACTATTTTTAACCGACCTTTACTAGCTTCCAATAGTAATCCATCTAGTATTGGTAAAGTAGTTCTAGAAGATATACCTTTTTGAGCTATATTTATATGTTTTGATAAATCTCTTTGGTTCACTTTTATTTTCATTTGTATCCTCCTTTTTCTAGAAATAGAAAGAATATAATAATACAGTAGTAATAGTAGTAGGGGCTGTTAGTATGTGGATAACTTAGTTTTACTAGAAAATCAATGTATTTTTAATATTTAATAACATGTGGATAAGTCTTTAATAAAAAGAAAAAGTATCCACAAAATAAGCCTAACCTTCTTTTAATTGTTTTATCATATCATCAATTTTTCTTTTCAGTTCAGGGTTTTCCTTTAAATCGGAAGTTATTTTGTCATAGGCATGTATAACAGTCGTATGATCCCTACCTCCAAACTCATCTCCTATTTTTGGTAGGGAAAGGTCTGTTAACTCCCTAGTTAGGTACATTGCAATCTGCCTTGGATATGCAATTGCCCTAGTTCTTTTCTTAGAGTTAAAGTCTTCTATTTTTATCTTAAAGTTCTTTGAAACTATTTCCTTTATTGAATCTACGGTTATCTCTACAACTTTATTAGATGATAATATGTCCTTTAAGGCCTCTTCTGCCAATTCCACTGTAACATCTGAGTTAGTTAAAGAGGAGTAGGCTACTACCCTAATTAAGGCCCCTTCCAGTTCCCTAATATTGGATTCTATCTTTGATGCTATGTAAAGCATTACATCATCATTAACCTTTATATTCTCTACATTTGCTTTTTTCCTTAATATTGCTATTCTAGTTTCTAAGTCTGGCGGTTGAATATCTGCAATAAGGCCCCATTCAAATCTAGATCTTAACCTATCTTCTAAGGTTGGGATCTCTTTAGGAGGCCTGTCGCTGGAGATTATAATCTGTTTATTAGCTTCATGTAAAGCATTAAATGTATGGAAAAATTCTTCTTGAGTTCCCTCTTTACCGGCTATAAATTGAATATCGTCGATTAATAGAACATCAACATTCCTATATTTATTTCTAAATTCTTCATTTCTATATTCTCTAATGGAGTTTATCAGTTCATTAGTGAATTTTTCAGAGGAAACATATACCACCTTAGCTGATGGATTTTGATTAAGTATAAAATGGCCTATGGCATGCATTAAGTGGGTCTTACCTAAACCAACACCACCATATATAAATAGGGGATTGTAGGCTTGAGCAGGGGCTTCTGCAACTGCTAAGGAAGCTGCATGGGCAAATCTGTTGCTATTCCCTATTACAAAGGTGTCAAAGGTATATTTTGGGTTTAATTGAGCTCTTTGGTTGTTTTCAACATTTTCTTGCACTATAGATTGTCCAAGATTTAGGGAATATTCTTCACCAGGTATGATAAATTGAATATCAAAATCTTCCTTAGTAACATGTTTAACTGCATTTTTAATTAAATTTAAATACCTGCCTACAAGTATACCTTTAGTGAATTCATTAGGTGCTGCCAATATGATCTTATCAGATGAGATACTGACTGGTTCTATGGTTTTTAACCAAGTGTTAAAACTGACTTCAGTAAGTTCTACTTTCATTAAATTTAGAACTTCATTCCAAATATTATCTAAGGCTGAAGACATAAAAATACCTCCTATTGTATTAAAAAAATTATTGCCAATATAGAAAAAAATAAACAAATATATTAGAATATCCAAAGAATTATCCACAAAAAATATAATAAATCTAAAATTATATGAGACATAGTTTATAAAAATTAATTGTGGATAAACTTTTAATAATATGTTATTAAAATAGGGGCAGACAAAAATATCAACTTATCAACAATGTGTAGACAAAAAAAATGTGGATATTTAAGTTTTATATATTAGATTTTATGGATTTTCTATAAAAAACTAAAAGTTATCAACAAATTATCCACAAACTGTGAGTAAAATCGACCTGTTGATAGTTTACTTAAAATTATCCACATATATTTTTATGATATCAGAAAACAAAAATATATTCAATAAAATTATCCACATGATTAACAAATTGTTAATAACTTTTCATATAGTTTTCTTGTGGTGAAATTTCTTGACATATATTGTTTAAATCAATATAATCATTAGTAGTATTTATGTTTTCTTTAGAAAACTCCATATTATATATATTTGATGCTACCTATTTGAAGGAGGTGTTTTTTTATGAAAAGAACTTATCAACCTAAAAAAAGACAAAGAAGTAAGGAGCATGGATTTAGAAAAAGAATGAGGACTAGATCAGGTAGAGCGATCTTAAAAGCTAGAAGAAGAAGAGGAAGAAAAAGATTAACTGCATAAGGCCCCTAATCTGGAGGCCTTTTTATTACTAATTCCTATTTTGTGGAGATGGATTTAAATGAACAAAGAAAATAGATTGAGAAGTAATATGGAGTTTAAAAGAATCTACAGTAGAGGAAAAAACTATTGGAATAGGAATTTGATTCTATATGTAAAGAAAAATAATACTAATGTTACTAGGATTGGGTATTCAATTACTAAGAAGATTGGAAATTCTGTTGTTAGGAATAAAATAAGACGAAGAATGAAAGAGATTTGTAGGTTAAGATTCCATCAATTGAAAGATGGCTACGATTTGATTTTTATACCGAAGAAAAACGTTGTAGATTTATCTTATAAAGAATTAGAAAGTGCAATGCTTCATATATTAAAAGTAGGTAAAGTTTTGAAAGATGAGTGATATAATGTCCAAATTGGTTATTTTAATGATAAGATTATATCAAAAAGTCTTTTCTAGATATGTATTTATTGGAAGAAACTGTAGATTTTATCCTACTTGTTCTGATTATTCTATACAGGCTTACGAAAAATATGGTTTCTTTAAGGGAACTTTTCTGACTATAAGTAGAATACTAAGATGCAATCCATTTAATCCTGGGGGATATGACCCGCTTAAATGATAGGAGGTTAACAAATGTCTAATTTTTTGGGAAATATATTAGGCGCTTTATTGAAATTCGTATACGATACTGTTTCTGCCATAGGTACTGAACCAAAATATTTTTCTTATTATGCAATGGCAGTTATTATAACTACAATATTATTTAAATTGATTTTATTACCTGTTAGTTTTCAGCAAAGTAAATCTTCAAAGAAAATGGCTGAACTTCAACCAAAAATAAAAGAAATACAGCAAAAATACAAAAATGATCCTCAAACAATGAATGCAAAGACTATGGAATTATATAAGGAAGCAAAATATAATCCAGCTTCCGGATGTTTGATTCTTTTGATTCAGTTACCTATCATTTTAGCATTCTTCAAAGTAATGCGTGAACCTACTGTTTTTGCTTTTAAAGATGTTGGAGCCTATGAAGCTATGAACAAGGCCTTCTTCTGGATTCAAAATTTGGAAAATCCTGATCCTCTTATTTGGGGTCTGCCTTTATTAGCTGGAATAACCACTTATTTACAATCTGCTACATTGAGTGCCAATCAAGATCCTCAAACTCGTGATAGTATGAAGACTATGAATATTATACTTCCATTTTTTATTTTCATGGCAGCAAGGAGTTTCCCAGCTGGTCTTGCACTTTATTGGGTTGTAAGTAATATATTTTCCATTATACAACAGCTAATTTCCAATAGGTCTTTAGGTAAGGTTAAGGAGGAGAATTAAGGTAATGAGATCGGTTATAAAGATATCAAAAACCATTGATGATGCTGTAAGTGAAGCTTTGTCGGAGTTAAATGTAGGTAAAGATGATGTGAAGATTGAGATTTTGGAAGAGCCTAGTAAGGGATTGTTTGGTTTAATCGGTGGAAAAGATGCTGTGGTAAAGGTTACAGTAGTTTATGACCCTATTGAAATAGCTGAAAACTTTATTTCTAAGTTATTAGCTTCTATGGATATTAAAGCAGTTACTATAGTAAAGAAAGAAGAAGATTGTATAAAGGTAAATATAACAGATATCAGTTCTACTGATATGGGAATTCTAATTGGTAAAAGAGGAAATACACTTGATTCAATACAGTACTTGTTAAGCTTAGTATTAAATAAAGGAAAAGATAAATATATTAAAGTTCTAGTAGATGTAGATGGATATAGGGCAAAGAGGGAAGAAACTTTAATTAAATTAGCAAACAAGATGGCTGAAAAGGCTAAATATTCAAGAAGATCAGTTAAACTTGAACCAATGAATCCTTATGAGAGAAGGATAATTCATTCAGCTTTACAAAATATGGATGGTATAACTACCTATAGTGAAGGAGACGAACCATACAGAAGAGTAGTTATTCAATCTAAGTAGACAGAACAGAACCCAGTATTTTACTGGGTTATTCTAATTAAAAAGGAAAATTTTGATTTTTTATAGATATAGATTTTTTTTGGTATACTATTTATGTAGTATTTATTAATTTTAATGAGGTGGTATTGTGACGATTGCTGCTATATCAACTGCTGTTGGTGAAGCTGGTATTGGCATTGTTAGAATAAGCGGAAGTAAGTCTTTAGAAATTGCAAATAAGGTCTTTAAGGGCAACAAGGTTGAAGAATTAAATGTAAGCCATAGCAAGAGGTTAGTCTATGGCTATATTATAGATAGGGAAAATCATAAGCTAGTTGATGAAGTTCTAATATCCTTTATGAAGGGGCCATACACCTATACTAGGGAAGATATGGTTGAAATCTATTGTCATGGTGGTATCATTTCAGTTAGGAAGGTTTTAGACCTAGTATTAAAAAATGGTGCTAGATTGGCGGAACCTGGCGAGTTTACTAAAAGAGCATTTTTAAATGGTAGGCTAGACCTGTCTCAAGCAGAAGCAGTTATAGATATGATCAGGGCAAAGACAGATAAAAGTTTTGAAACATCCCTTAACCAATTGGAAGGGTCTATTTCAAATAAAATAAAGGAAATCAGGGATATCCTATTGGAGATGATAGCCCATGTGGAAGTATCCATAGACTTTCCCGATGAAGATATAGAAGAGGTCACCTATGATGAATTAGAAGAAAGTGCCATTAAGGTTAAGGATGAAATAGAAAAACTCCTTCTTACTGCTGATAGGGGTAAGATTTTAAGAGATGGGTTAAATACAGTAATCTTGGGAAAACCAAATGTAGGAAAATCTTCTTTATTAAATGCTATTTTAAGGGAAAACCGAGCCATAGTTACTGATATACCTGGTACTACTAGGGATATAATTGAAGAATATGTAAATATTGATGGCATACCTCTTAGGATAATAGATACTGCAGGAATTAGAGATACAGAAGATATAGTTGAGCAAATTGGTGTAAACAAAGCAAAGGAAACAGTTGAAAAAGCAGACTTAATAATTGCTGTATTCGATATTTCTAGGGAATTAACCGATGAAGATTATGAAATAATTGATATAGTTAAGGATAAAAAGAGTATTATACTTTTAAATAAAATTGATTTGCCAAACAAATTTACTAAATCCTATTTCCAATCTATAATTGGAGATAAGCAAATAATTGAAACATCAATTGCCTCTAAAGTAGGAGTAGATATTCTTGAGAAGAGTATAAAGGATTTGTTTTACAGTGGTGAAGTTGAAATATACTCAGATGCTGTAATAACAAATGTTAGGCACAAAAACCAATTGGAAAAGGCCTTGGAAAATATAAATCAAGCCTTAGATGACATTAAGAATTATGTTCCAATTGATTGCATTGAGGTGGATTTGAAAAATTGTTGGGAAAATCTAGGAGAAATATCTGGTGACACCATAGGAGAAGATATTTTAGATAAGATTTTCGCTGAGTTTTGTATTGGAAAGTAAATTCCAATTTACATTTCACAATTTGAAAGATTGATTTCTCCCATAATCATATCCACATAGATTGTAATTCTCGAATTTTAGAAAGGTGATATTTAATGAAGGAAATTAAAACTTTTATAGCAGGTGATTACGATGTAATAGTTGTAGGTGCTGGACATGCAGGTATTGAAGCAGCACTAGCTAGTGCTAGGATGGGGTTAAATACCATGATTATGACTATGAACCTAGATTCTATTGCAGCTTTATCATGTAATCCTAATATTGGTGGAACAGGTAAGGGCCATCTTGTAAGGGAAATCGATGCCCTTGGAGGAGAAATGGCTTTAAATATAGATAGATCCTTTATACAATCAAGAATGCTCAATACTTCTAAGGGGCCAGCAGTTCATTCCCTTAGGGTACAAGCTGATAAGAAAAAATACCATATAGAAATGAAAAAGGTACTAGAAAATGAACCTAACTTAACTTTAAGACAAGGTGAAATAATTGATGTACTGCTTGAAAATGATGAAGTTAAGGGTGTCTTAACTAGAACAGGTGCTGTATATAACTGTAAAGCAGTTGTTTTAGCTACTGGAACTTACCTTAGAGGTAGAGTGTTTATAGGAGAAGTAAATTATGAATCTGGACCAGATGGAATGTTTCCTTCTATTTTACTTTCTGATGCCTTAAAGGAAAAGGGCTTTAAGCTTAGAAGGCTTAAGACAGGAACTCCAGCTAGGGTCCATAGGGATAGTATTGATTTTTCTAAGATGGAAATACAACCTGGTGATGAAGAAGTTATTCCATTCTCATTCTTAAACATGGGAAAGGATTTTAATATAAAGCAAGAACCTTGTTATTTAACTTATACTACTGAAAAAATGCATGAGATTATTAGGAAAAACTTGCATCGTTCTCCTATGTATTCTGGAGAAATTGATGGAGTAGGACCTAGATATTGTCCATCTATCGAAGATAAGATTGTGAGATTTGCTGACAAACCGAAACACCAAGTATTTATTGAACCAGAAGGCCTAGATACTAAAGAAATGTATGTACAAGGGGTAAGTTCTACCCTACCAGAAGAAGTTCAATTGGAAATGTATAAGGAAATTATAGGACTAGAAAACGTGAAATTCATGAGATCAGCCTATGCAATTGAATACGATGCAATAGATGCTACAATATTAAAGAGAACTCTAGAGCATAAGGAAATAAAAAATCTCTTCTTTGCAGGCCAAATAAATGGTTCGTCTGGTTATGAAGAAGCAGCTGCTCAAGGCTTAATAGCTGGAATCAATGCTGCCTTAAATATAAAGGGAGAAGAACCATTTATACTAGATAGGTCAGAGGCCTATATTGGTGTACTAATAGACGATTTAGTTACTAAGGAAACTAAAGAACCATATAGGATGATGACATCTCGTGCTGAATACAGGCTTACTTTAAGACAAGATAATGCTGATTTAAGACTTACTGAAAAGGGATACAAGATTGGATTAGTATCAGAAGAAAGGTATAGAAGGACCTTAGAAAAGAAAGAAGCTATAGAAAAGGAACTTGAAAGATTAAAGAAGGTACAAATAAATCCTACAAAAGAGAATAATGATTTTCTTGAGAACCTAAATAGTACTCCTATAAAAAGCCCAATGAGCTTATATGATTTAATAAAAAGACCAGAATTAGGATATGATATGTTACAAGTCCTTGATCCTAATAGGCCTGAATTATTAAGGGAAATTAGGCTACAAGTAGAGACTGAAATAAAATATGAAGGCTATATTAAGAAGCAAATGATGCAAATTGAGCAATTCAAAAAGTTGGAAAATAAAAAATTAGACCCAGACCTAGATTATAATGAAATAAAGGGTCTAAGTAATGAAGCAAAACAAAAATTAAATGATATTAAACCTGATTCTGTAGGTCAAGCTTCTAGGATTTCTGGAGTTTCTCCTTCAGATATTAATGTCTTGTTAATCTATTTAGAACTAAAAAGAAGGGAAGAAAGGAAAGAGGTTAATGAATAATATCGAAACCTTAATTAAAGGGGTAGGAGATCTTAATATAGAATTAAGTGAAATACAAGTTAATAACTTTATTAAGTATAAGGATTTATTAAAGGAATGGAATAAAAAGATTAATATAACTGCTATTACAGAGGATGATGAAATAGATATAAAGCACTTCTTGGATAGCTTAACTCCAGTGACTACAGGCCTATTGGATAAAAATATAAAGCTAATAGATATAGGAACTGGTGGAGGATTTCCCGGCCTACCCCTTAAAATCTATAATGAAGAACTTAATGTAACATTATTAGATAGTTTAAATAAAAGGATCACTTTTTTAAAGGAAGTAATAGATACCCTTGGATTAGATAATATTGAAGCCATACATGGAAGGGCAGAGGAACTGGGAAGAGATGAAAAACACCGAGAGCAATATGATATTTCAATTTCAAGGGCTGTTGCTTCATTAAATACCTTAAGTGAATACTGTATGCCCTTTGTAAAAGTGGGAGGCCACTTTATTTCCATGAAGGGTCCTGATGTAGAGGATGAACTAAAGGATGCGGAAAAGGCTATTAAAACTTTGGGGGGGAAATTAGTTAAAGTAGAATCCATTAAGATTCCCCAATCAGATATAGTCCATTCTTTGATAATTATCGAAAAAATAAAAGAAACTCCGACAAAATATCCTAGGTCTGGAGGCAAACCAAAGAAAAATCCATTATAATCTGGGAGAATTTGTAGGAAAAAACTTGGGCAATAAAGAAGGAAATATTAAAGTGAATATTGAATAATATATAAAACTCAAGTGGGAAGAGGGATAAATATGAAAAATGTTCAATCGGAAATTTTGTATATTCCTATTGCTGATATTAAGCCAAATCCATATCAGCCCAGGAGAGATTTTAACAAAAAAGCCCTTGAAGAATTAAGTCAATCTATAAAGTCCTATGGGGTTATCCAGCCAATTAGTGTAAGAAAGATTAAGGATAACTCCTATGAACTAATAGCTGGAGAAAGAAGGCTAAGGGCTTCTCAGCTAGCAGAACTAGATAAGATCCCTGCCATAGTTGTAGAGTATAGGGATAAGGATTCTGCCTTAATAGCTTTAATGGAAAACTTACAAAGAGAAGATTTAAACTTTATCGAAGAGGCAGAAGGATATCATAACCTTATTGTTGATCATGGATTTACTCAACAGGAGATAGCAGAGAAAATAGGCAAAAATCAGTCTACCATAGCTAATAAGTTGAGACTTTTGAAGCTGCCCGAAGATATAAAAAGGGATCTAATAGAGCATAATCTAACTGAAAGACATGGACGAGCCTTGTTAAAGTTGACAGATGATGATTTAAGGAGAAAAGTATTAGATAAGGTAATAAAGAATGAACTTAATGTTAAAAAGACAGAAGCCTTAGTAGACGGAATATTATATGATTTAACTAAAAGGGATGAAAAAGTAAGTAAGCAAAATATAAAAAGTTTAATTAATATTAGGATTTATTTAAATACTATAAAGAAAGCCTATTCAGCAATAAAAGATACAGGTGTTAAAGCTGAATACAAAGAAGTAGATAAGGGAGACCATGTAGAAGTAGTGGTTAAGATACCAAAGGTGTAAGAAGGAAGTCAAGAAATGACTTCCTTTTTTTATATTTCCCGGGAAATATTTAATAATTCTGAAATTGTGACAAATTTATAGCCCTCTTCAATTAATCTAGGTATAATTGTCTTTAATGCTTCTACTGTATGGCTTTCATTTTTATAAACATAGTCATGAAATAATATAATATCACCATTTTGAACTTTTGATAGGGTAGTTTCGATTATAGAATCTACTCCTGGATTACTCCAGTCTTTAGAATCTTGATAGAAGGTCCAAAGAACTATTGGAATATCATCTGAACTTACAATCTCAATAACTTCCTTGTTATAGTTCCCATAGGGAGGCCTGAATACCTTTGGTCTTATATTAGCTACAGAATAGATTATTTCCTGTGTTTTTTTAAACTCCTCTAAAATTTGTTTCTTTGTAGCCCTTCTCATATCTATATGTGAATAGGAATGGTTGCCAATTTCATGGCCTTCTTCCACCTGTCTTTTAATGATCTCAGGATATTTTTCTGCATGGATACCTAGTACGAAGAAAGTAGCCTTTATATCATATTCCTTTAAGATATCTAGTATTTCTATAGTATATTTTGGATGTGGGCCATCATCGAAGCTAAGGGCTACCACCTTTTGCTCTCTTGTACCTTTAGAAAATACTGCCTGTTTCATATCCATAGAAACATAAATTGCCTTAGGATATGAATTGTAAATAGTTATTGCTATTAATAATTTTACTAAGATAGTAATATTAAACAACCTGTGAATATCATTTGCCAATTTTCTCATATGAACGCCCCTTAGTATAGCTATCTATTATGTATTAGATATATATTCCTTGAGGCTTGGATATATTAATGAATAAGGGGAATGTTTTTAGGTGGGATTTTCCTATGAAAAAATTTACAATAAAAATTTGGAAATCACGAATAGATTGTTATATAATTAACATAATATAAATTATATACAATTAGATAATGTTTATTCTATCTACTTATCAATTTACTATCCACTCTTTATATTTGCAAAGGTATATGGGAAAGATAAATTTATTAAAGGACTAAATACTAATTAAAGAGTATTTAGAACTATAAAAATAATTATATTTGGGTATCTAATATAATAATGGAGGTGGTTAGATGGTTAATAAAAACAAAGAAAATCATGAAAATAAGGAAAATAAGGACATTGAGTTAGTAGTATTGAGAACAGTAGATAACAATATGGACCTGGGAGTGATTACAAACTTATTAGAAGAGAATAATATACCCTATCTATTAAGGGATCATGGAACAGGTGGATATATGAGGATAATTAGTGGTGGTTCATTATATGGAACAGATATATTAGTAGAGGAAGGATTCTTTGAAAGGGCTAGTGAAATTATTGGTTCAATCACTTTAACCGAGTAATTACTCGTAAAAGGGGGGTAACAACAGCTAAAATAATTTTATAAAAAATTGCAAAACTCTATATACAATTTATAAAAGTATGATATAATTGTATATAGAGAGGTGATAATAATGAAATATTATAGTATAGGAGAGTTTGCTAAATTAATAGGCAAAACGGAACAAACTTTAAGAAATTG
>Ga0209537_1002253_pt1 | contig 19698 bp, 16 predicted proteins | sample BioPla4DNA1_FD_187698 | JGI IMG/M metagenome (GOLD analysis project Ga0209537, IMG submission 187698) | Biogas fermentation microbial communities from Germany - Plant 4 DNA1 (SPAdes) (version 2) | ecosystem: Engineered > Bioreactor > Anaerobic > Digestate | place: Bielefeld, North... | reverse complement strand
TGGCCAAAACCGTTTGGTGTGGTATTAGGTTATAGCTTTGGAATACGAAACCAACGGAATGATTTCTATATGCATCCCAGTCTCTATCTTTGTACTCCTTTGTGGATCTGCCATTGATTACAAGATCTCCAGAGGTATATTGATCTAGACCTCCAATAATATTTAGCATGGTAGTTTTTCCGCAGCCAGAAGGTCCAAGAATGGATACAAATTCACTATGACGGAATTTTAAATCTATTCCCTTTAAAGCATGGACATCCTCGCCACCAGCAGGGTAAATTTTAGTTATATTTTTTAGCTCTAGCAATTTTATTCCTCCTTATTTACATTCTGTGTCCATACCTGCCATACGGCAAGCTCTTGCACTACTAGAATTTAGTTGATTAATAGCACTTTGAATTGATAAGATATCAAGCTCCTTCATCTTCTCTGGTTTTGCCTTTAAGAGTAGCTTACGGAGATTTCCAATATCTCTTTTAATCTGCTTATTTTCTTCTTTAGGAAGCTCCTTTTTTATTTTGCTAAGGGCTGCTTCAGCCCGATTCAGGCACTTATTTCCCTCATTAATTATTCCAATTGCCTGACGACGGATACCATCCTGTTGGCTGTATTGCTCTGCATCCTTAATAGCCTGCTCTATTTCCTCATCAGACATACGTTCATTATCGGTTATGGTAATTGATTGTTCCTTACCAGTGTCTAAATCCTTAGCAGATACCTTTAAAATTCCGTTGGCATCAATATCAAAGGTAACTTCAATTTGGGGAACTCCAGCAGGAGCAAGCTTAATCCCCTTTAATCTAAATTTCCCTATGATTTTATTATCCTTAGCCATAGGCCTTTCTCCCTGTAGCACCTTGATTTCCACACTACGCTGAAAGGGAACTGCTGTGGTAAAAACCTTTGAATAATGTACTGGAAGGGTTGTATTTCGTTCCACTAGCCTGGTAGCAACACCACCAACAGTTTCTATAGATAAACTAAGTGGTGTAACATCAAGTAATAAAATATTTCTTCCACCATAAAGGGTAAGTCCTCCCTCAGAAAGGGTAGCTGCCTGCACAGCTGCTCCCTTGGCCACACATTCATCTGGATTAATGCCTTGGGAAGGAGTTAATCCTGTTAGCTCCTTAACCTTCTCCTGTACCGCTGGTATCCTTGTGGAGCCACCAACCAATAACACCTTGCTAAGCTCCCATGGTGCAATTCCTGCATCCTTCAAGGCATTTTGCACTGGCACAGCAGTTCTTTCTATTAGATCCTTGGTCAAGTCATTAAATACTTTCTGTGTTAGGGTATATTCAAAATTGATGGTTTTTCCACGTATCTGAGTTAAATAAGGCAGGGTAATATAGCTATTTTCCGAGCTAGACAGTTCCTTTTTAGCAAGTTCAGCAGCCTCCTTTAACCTCTGGTATGCAGCAAAATCCTTTCTAATATCCACATCATATTCCTTTTTTAGCACATCCACCAAATACCTAGTTATCCGCTCGTCAAAATCATCACCACCAAGATGATTATCTCCATTGGTGGCCAGTACTTCTATAACCCCTTCGTCTATTTCAATAATAGATACATCAAAGGTACCACCACCAAGGTCATATACCATTACCTTCTGTGGTGTTCCGTTATCCAGCCCATATGCAAGGGCAGCGCTGGTGGGCTCATTAATAATCCGCATAACATTCAAACCTGCAATACGGCCTGCATCCTTTGTTGCCTGCCGCTGAATATCGTTAAAATAGGCAGGAACGGTTATTACAGCATCCGTTACTGCTTCTCCTAGATAAGCTTCTGCATCCATCTTGAGCTTGCGTAATATCATAGCACTGATTTCCTGAGCTGAATAATACTTTCCGTCAATTTCTTTTTTCCAACTGCTACCCATATGTCGCTTAACAGAGCTGATTGTCCGTTCACTATTGATAACTGCCTGCCTCCTAGCCGATTCACCTACGAGCCGTTCCCCATACTTTGTAAAGGCTACAACACTGGGAGTCATACGATTACCTTTTTCATTAGGGATGATTACTGGTTTACCAGCTTCCACCACAGCAACACAACTGTTTGTGGTTCCTAAATCTATTCCTATAACTTTACCCATGTTTCTCATCCTTTTTAAAATCTTACGTCCTCTAACTTAACCTATTTTTCTAAACTGAATCTAAACTTAATAGAAGATAGAGGTAGATAGTTGAGTGAGGTGGCCAATAGCTGATATGTAACCGGTGTAATACACTGGCAGCCCTGCTCTGGCCAGGGGGTGCTGATAGTCAAAATTTGGATGTTGTGCTCTGGTATATGCTTCTATTTTAGCATGTTGCTTTGTTTTAAAGAAGAGTTGATGAATGTTCGTAATTATATTCCATGTATTACCGTTACCGATTTTCTATTAACATTTATAAGTACTGCTATCTGCTATGGATGTGAAAAAGTGCTAGCGCACTTTTAGATGTCAGATGTCAGAATTCAGAAGTCAGACATTAAGGAGAATTTTGCGGAATGAAAAATTTAATATTTTTATGTTCTAACAACCATAATCTTATACTACAAAAGCTTCCCTAAGGGTCAACAGCTATGAAAACTGTCTACCATAAGGGAAGCCTTCATCTATTTAGGTAAGGAAACGGTAAATACAGTTTTACGGTTGCCAGAGGAGACGGTGATATCGCCACCATGGAGGTCCAGGATTTTTTTCACTATAGCTAGCCCAATACCATTACCAGGGCTGGAATGGGACTCATCCACCTGATAAAATTTCCTGAAGATGTGTTCCCTTGCCTCCTCTGGTATTTCTTCGCCGGTATCAGAGATGGATACCAGTAGCCTGTTCTCCATTTCCGTTATATCAATTCTTACAGTACCACCTACATCGCTGTATTTAATTGCATTATCCAGTAGGTTAATCCAAACCTCCTTCAACATTTCTTCGTTAGCGTAAACAGTATGCTCATCAAAGGTAAGGTCCAAGTCAATATCCTTCTTCGTCCACTTATTTTCTAGAAGCAGAACGCAGTTTCGGATTTGCTCAGAAAGATTAAACTCTGAAGCCCCTGTTAGAATACTCTGATTTTCCAGCTTGGTTAGCTTTAATACATTGGTAGCCATGGTGGCAAGCCTAACAGACTCCTCTTCAATAATATTAATATATTCAAGCTTTTGCTCCTCTGTAAGGTTTCCATGCTTGAGAAGCTTAGCAAAGCCTGCTATAGAGACAATAGGGGTTTTGAACTCGTGGGAAAAATTATTTATAAAATCAGCACGGAGCATCTCTGTCTTTTCTAGCTCCTCTGCCATATGATTAAAGCTTTCCGTCAACTCCCTTGCAGTGGGATGTCTTTCAAAATACTTACCGAAATGAAGACGGGTCTTATAGTCACCAGAAGCCAAACGGTTCATGGCATTGATGAAGGAGTTCACTGGTTTTAGAGGAATACGGCTAGTTACTGCCGTTAGAACGGATCCTAGAAGTAGGCTGGCGATTATTATATTAATTATTAAGCGGTCCACTCTTGGTCCATCGTTAGCCTGTTTTAGTATACCCTTGTGCAACAAAAAGATGATAACAGCACCGGCTACAATCATGGTTGCAATTATAAAGCAGAATACCACCGCTGAAAAAAGTATAGTCAGAGCTAAGCGCTGGTTCCTTTCTATTCCCTTCATACCTTTTTCACCGCCTTATAGCCTAGGCCCCGAACGGATTCAATTTCGAATTCCTTCCAGCCTTCGAATCTCTTACGAAGTCTTCCTATATGCACCGTCACCGTTTCCCAGCCTGATTCACTGTCATTACCCCAGATTTCATCCATTAGCTGAATACGGGTAAATATTTTTCCTGGATAGGAGAGCAGCTTATAGAGCAGCAGAAACTCTTTTTGTGGAAGTTCCTGTACTACATCCCCTTTAGTAACTGTAAAGCTGTTATAATCTAGGATTACATCGCCAATAACTATTTTTTGCTCATTAACAATTTGGGCACGACGAAGCAATGCTTTAATTCTTAAAATCAGCTCCTCCTCATCGAAGGGCTTTGTCATATAGTCATCAGTTCCCACCAGAAAGCCCTTCCTTTTATCTTGGGGCAGCTGCTTAGCAGATACCATTAGGATAGGTAGATTATTGTTGCTATCCCGTAGAACTTGTGTAAATTCATAGCCATCCATATTTGGCATCATTATGTCAAGAACCACTAGATCTATATGCTCTCTCTCCATAACTTCCAAGGCTTCCTCACCATTGGTGGCGGTGAAAACAGTAAAATTCTCCGCAGTCAGTACTGCTTCTATATATTTACGAGTGTTCTTATCATCATCAACTACTAAAATACGAACCATATTTTTCTCCTCACATGAAAAAAAGTCTATGTTTTTGATATTCAATTTAAAATACTTTTTTATAGTATTTCATCTTCATTATATCAAAAATCATAAACTTAGAATAAACTTAGCCTATTTTCGTTCATCGGTAATAATATGTTCAAGGCCCTTAAAGGGCCTGCATATCTACCCTTCCTTTTGCTATTCCTTTTCGGATTTATATTAAGCTTCAACTACAAATTTGACATTCTTTATAATAATGTTTTGATATTGAAGAAGCTAATTCTTCAAATTTATTATTTAGGTGAGTAGGTGTCCATTCGGGACTTCTGCAGAGGAAAACATAGTCAAAGCTTTCATTACGAATAGCTTTTATATCTTCAGTATGTTCAAAAGGAAATTTCCCATCTAAACTATAAAGCTGGGAATCTGATCTTCTAATCCATTTTACCTTGGTGTCTGGCCGTTCTTCTACTACTCTTCTTAACCAGTTGCCACAGTTTACTTTATCATTACCAGTATAAAAGTGATAATAGTCATGATGGAAATCAATATTTACTATCATTAATTGTGATTTTTTAGGTATTCTATCAATTAGCATTTTTATGTATTTATGATTATCTGCCTTAAGGATATTATTTTTTGCTATTCTCAATCCCATGAGAGATTCCTTTAAATAATAGAAATCCTTAATTACTCCTACTTTCTTAAGCTCAGGATGCTTTAAGTAGCTTTCCCTCCATATGGCTTGGACCTTATAGTTGTGTATCTCATCATTTACATTTGGAAAATACAGGTCTCTTTCTTGTGATGAAGCATCAATAAAATAATCAAAATCAATGCTTAATACACCTATCATGGTACTCCCCCCTATGTTAAACATAAGAAAGTAAGAATCCCCCTGTTATTTATTATAAGACATTAGTTTAGTATTTTCAAAAAATCATCCATAAACTAAGCCATGACCACCAGATACAGGTGATCATGGCTTTATTGACCATTTGTCCAATTCGTAAACATATCCTTTTTTGCTTCTAGAAAGCTTTTATCAATTACTATGTTATTGCCGTCATCCTTCTTATATTCACTATCTACTGGCACAGGGTTACAACCATTTCTTAATTTCTCAATTTGGTCTATATCAAAAACATTACCACAATTTTGGCAAACCATTGTATCATCTACTTGCTTATAATAGCCTCTACCTGAAGCATAACAAACTTGACAGGTATTTAGGGCTGTTCTGATAGTGCCATCCTTTGCTTTCACTGCAAAAACTTCCATTGTTACATTGTCTATCTTGTATGGGTAGAAGCTTGCAGTTTCAGAGATCTTATCCTTAGGTATTATTAGATCTGTTCCTGATACAGCTTCCGCTATAATTGACTTTTGTGAGGTCGATGGATTTGAAGGCTGCTTATTTCCTTTTCCTTGATATAATAAAACAAGGGCAATAATTAAAAAGGGTATTATTGCAGCAAAGTATACTAATACTGACTTAATGCCTGAAGCTTCATTATTATTTTTAGCTGATTTAAAATTATTTTCTCTTTTAGAACTATCCTTCACATTTCCCATTTTAACTTCCTCCCCAACTATTTTTATAAATGCTAACAAAAATATATGAAGTTTATATGTAGATAACTAATAAGTTTTTACTTATCAATACATAATTTCCATATTTTTTATATTATTTTTTTATTTCTTCATATTATCAACATATTTAATTATTAAAATTAGCCTATAAAATGTTACATAGGAGGTTACTTATGAGGGGTAAAAAGGAGAAAATAAAGGTTTACCAAATGACCTGTACCTCTTGTGAAAAGCGGGTTGAGAAGGCTATTAGAAAGCTAGAAGGTGTTTTTCATGTAAAGGTAAGCTATAGGGGTGAATATGCGGAAGTTGAATTTGATGATGAAGTATGCAGCTTAGACAGTATTAAGGAAGCTATAAAGAAGGCTGGCTATTCCACAGAGAACTCCAAAGACTATAAGTTTATAGGAATATTAATTATAGCTACAACAATTATTTTACTTGGACTTAAAACCAGTGGCTTTGCCATGGAGGAAAAGTTGCAAAATGCTTCCTATGCTGTTCTCTTTGTAGTGGGTCTTTTTACTTCAATTCACTGTGTAGGCATGTGCGGTGCCCTTATGCTTTCTCAAAGTTTGTCCAAAGACAGTGAAGGTGGGATTGATTCCATAAAACCTGCTTTAGTATACAATCTAGGAAGGGTTGTATCCTATACTATTCTTGGAGGTCTTATTGGTGCTTTTGGTTCAGTGTTCTCACTTTCCTATAAGGGCAAAGCTGCCATACAGATATTTGCTGGTACCTTTATGCTTATTATGGGATTGAATATGGTTGGTTTTAAGGCTTTTAGAAGATTTCAAATAAGACTGCCTTACTCTGCCTGTAAAGTTAAAAGTAAGTCTGACTCTGCCTTTATAGTAGGCCTTTTAAATGGTCTAATGCCTTGCGGTCCTCTTCAAACCATGCAGCTCTTTGCTCTAGGCACAGGCAGTGCTCTCAAGGGAGCCTTATCAATGCTCATGTTTTCCTTAGGAACGGTACCTCTAATGCTAACCTTCGGAGCCTTATCTGGAGTTCTAAGTCAAGGGCACACTAAAAGAATACTAAAGCTTAGCGGGATTTTAATTATTGTTCTTGGATTTATAATGGGCAACAGAGGCTTTACCATGCTTGGTATGAACCTAAATCCCTTTAAGGCTATTGCAAGAAATTCAAGAAACACCTTATCAAGCAGCCCAACTAACAATGATTCAAATCCTTATATAGCTAAGGCTGAAATTAAGGATGGAGTTCAGCTAGTTACCATAAGTGCTGGCAACAACGGCTACACTCCATATGTTGTTTATGTTCAAAAGGGAATGCCAGTAAGATGGATTATTACTGGTGATAAGCTTAATACTTGCAACAATGCTATCATTGTTCCTTCCCTAAATATCGAAATGAAGCTTAATAAGGGTGAAAATCTTGTTAAGGAATTCACTCCAGAAAATACCCAGGATATTAACTTCAGCTGTTGGATGGGCATGATTGGAGGGGTAATAAAGGTAGTTGATTCACTGGATACAGTAGATACTTCAGAGGATGAGGTTTCAACTGCACCATCAAACTATACAGCAAGCTGCTGCACAATTAACTAATTTGCTATTTGTGTAGCAGCCCTTTTTCTATCCAGTCCAGTTATTGATTTTTATTGAAATAAACCTTAAAAACAGATCCTTTCCCTTCTTCACTTTCAACCTCAATATTAGCATTATGAAAGCTTAAAATGTTTTTAACTATAGTTAAGCCTAACCCATTTCCTTCAGTTTGATGTCTGCTCTTATCACTTCGGTACAAGCGTTCAAAGATAAAGGGTAAATCCTCCTTCTTGATGCCTATGCCCTTATCCTTGACCTCCACAACTACCTTCTTATTTTCACCATATAGGCTTACTTCAACAGAACCATTGGCTTCAGAGAATTTTACCGCGTTTGATAGGAGGTTTATAAAGACTTGCTTCAGGCTATCTCTGTCCCCAGTTATATAATGGTCTTGCTTATCATCCTCATAGCTAAATTTAATATTTTTGCTATCAGCCTCTCTCTTGAACTCTATACAAATAGCCTTCATAAGCTCATTCATATTAATTTTTTCAAAATTAAGCCTTATAGCTTCCTCCTCAAATTCCTTTAGCACATTTAAGTTGTCCAACAGCTTACCGAACCTAATCACTTCTTCGTTGAGGTAATTTAGCCTCTCAGTAGTTACAGGAAAGACTCCATCAATCATAGCCTCCAGGTTATTTTGCAATACATTTAGGGGAGTTCTTATTTCATGAGATATATCAGAAACTAGGCGCTTTCTAAGCTCATCTTGATATTTTAGCTTCTCAGCTAATACATTTACACTGCTTCTTAAATTCTCTAATTCTTCAATATTGCTAACGGTGAGGGATTTAGTATCATATTTACCCTTTGATAAGCTTACAGACATATTAGCCACTTCTTTTATAGGTGTAGAAAATTGATTAGAAAAGTATAGGCTAATAATAATTATGATTATTAGGGTAACTATTCCACTAGCCACGATACTTCTATTTATTGATCTTTTGAAATTAATATCCTCTTCAGTTAACAGTACCGGTGAGTATTGTCCAATATCAACATAACCAACTATCTTTCCATCCACCTTAATTTCAAACCTATGGGATTCATAAATTCCACTATCCTTCACCTGCATATTTGCAAAGTAATTATTCTGTAGAATGTTCTTTGGGTCCATTCCCCAAACTACTTTACCGCTAGCATCCATTAAGGTTAAGCAATAACTACCCATATAGGCCTCATGACTTAGCTCAATACCTGAATCCTCAGACCATTTCCCCTCTTTTTTATAGATTTCTTGAAAGTGGCTTACTATTCTATCATAGAGCTTATTTTGGCTTTGCTTCATATATTCATCAAATTTATTATTAATAGTTACATTTACAAAGAGTGTAATAAGTAGTATTGCTAAAAATGAACATATGATAAATAGAATGCTTAATCTTTTTCGTATGGTTTGCATTAGCATTCACCACCAAACTTGTAGCCTACTTTTACTACAGTTAAAATATATTTTGGGTTTCTTGTGTCATCCTCTATTTTCTTTCTGATATTCTTTACGTGTACATCAATAGTTCTATCAAAACCCTCAAAGTCCATTCCAAACACCTTATCAATAATCTGTTGTCTTGACAATACCATACCTTTATTAGCAGCTAGCGTATATAAAATATCAAATTCATTGGGTGTTAAGGCTACCTCCTGCCCTTTTACCTTCACACTTCTCTTACCATAGTCTATCATTAGGTTGCCATCATCAAAAACCAAGGTACTTTTATCCCCTTCTCCATCCAACCGTCTAAAAAGAGCCTTAACCCTGGCTGTAAGTTCCCTAGGACTAAAGGGCTTTACAAGGTATTCATCGGCACCAATATTCAGGCCATTTATCCTATCATCTAGGGAGCTCTTGGCAGTCAACATAAAGATATGGACATCTGAAGCCTGTCTAATAATTTTACATACTTCCTCTCCACTTATGTCTGGCAACATTAAATCTAGGATGATTAGTTTAAAACTCCCAGACTTAAAGAGCTCAAGCCCTTGCAAGCCCCTCGTTGTATGTTTCACCCTATAGCCTTCCTTTTCTAAATAGGCCTTCATAACCTCTGCTACACTTTCTTCATCCTCAATGATTAATATGTTATTCAACCCTTTCACCTCTTGTTTTCTAATTCATCTAAGTTATTTTAACTGCATAATTGAATTTCATCCCTTACAGTCATCTTAACCTTCATTTTATATTTCCAATACACATAATATGATAGGGATACTGTTAACAGATCTGCTATTACCTGAGACCAAACGATACCATTCATTCCGATAAAATAATTAAGTATAAACAGCATTGGTATATTAAATACAGCCCACCTCATTATACCAAGGAATAGGGCCTTGTTACCTTCACCCAGGCCTTGAAAGAGAAAAACAGTAAAGAAGCTGCTAAACATTAAAGGTGTTGCTAATACCCTTACTCTTAGGAAGGTAGTTCCAAGAGCTATGGTTTGTGCTTCTGATATAAAGACATTCATAATTGCTTTAGCAAATATTTCGTATAGAATGATACTAAATCCACTTACTATCAAACCTATTAAAAGTGAATATTTAATAGTATCATTTATACGCTTTTCTTTTTTTGCAGCATAGTTATATGCCACAATAGGCATCATTCCTTGACACAATCCGATACCAACATTTAAAGGCAAACGCTCAGCCTTTAAAACTATCCCCATAGCCGCCATTGCAATATCATTATAACTGGACATCAATTTACCAATAACAATGTAATCTATATCAAATAGCAGCGTTCCCACAGCCGCTGGAAGACCAACATTAAATATAGAAATTATACTATCTTTTGCAGGTAAACCTTGCTTTAAATTAAATCTAATTACCGAGTTCCTTCTAATTTTATATATAACAGCAAAAAAATAAGCACAAGAGATACAATTTGATATAAGGGTAGCAATGCCAACTGCCAGTATTTCTTGACCAGCAGGCATTATAACAAACATAAACAAGGGATCTAGGGCAATGTTAATTAATCCTCCCAAGGTTATTCCAAAGCCTGCTTCCTTGCTAACCCCTATACTACGAAGCAAATTTGACATTACAGCGGACAGTACCGTTGGTATTGCTCCCAGAACTATAACGCAAATAGCATATTGTTTTGCATAGACAAAGGTATTTTCACTGGCTCCAAGGAGATTAAGAATTGGATTCATAAATATTAACATACCTAGGGAAAAAGCACCCGTAATTACAATTGCAAGATAAAAGGTAAAGGATGCTACCTTTTTAGCTTCATCTGGTCTATTTTCACCAAGAAGCCTGGAAATTAAAGCTCCTCCTCCAACACCAGTTAGTCCTGATAAACATAAACAGATATTAAAAACAGGCAAAATCAATGAGGCACCAGCCACCATATAGGGATTGTTGGTTCTGCCTACAAAAAAAGTGTCTGCAAGATTATAAATTAAAACAATTATCTGGCTAAATATTGTAGGTATGGCCATAATTCTAATAGCTTTAAGAACTGGTAGCTTTTCAAATATTTCTTTACTGCTTAATCTAGTCATCTTATCCCGCTCCTTAAAATATTATCTAGTTGCTTCAAATACTATAGAAAATATTAGAATGTATATAGCTGATTACTTCTTAATAAATAAAAGCATCCCCATAACTTCAACAGTTACGAAGATGTTATATCTCGACTAATCAACACATTTCAATTCTAAACTATTAACTTCTATTGTTCAAGTCTAAGGTCAACTATTCTCTTTTCACAATAATTAACGGAATAATCATTTCGTCTTCTGTAAGTCCTGGATGAATACTTATAAAGCGCTCTGCATCTTCTCTTGTATTGAAGCTAGACAAGTCACTTGTAGCAACAGCAAGATAATCTCCCAACATATTGCTAAAATCTTTGTGCTCTGTTCCAACTCCAACCAATTTCATTTCTAGTACTTTTTCCTTTGGGAATAGAATCTATATGGCCATGATCGGCTGTTATAATAACTATAGTGTCCTTTAACTGTGCCGTTAGGCTCTCAAATTAATTCTGTTAATTACACTTGCGTATCCGTAATACTTCCATGCAACACTTTCCTCAGCTACCTTCACTCCAGACTCGGTGTCCGTATTAAGAAAAAAGTTACCTTCCTGTCTATCTGCGGAAAGTAACAGTTCCATCCAAGGAAACCATGTTCACAGGGAGTAAGTCCATTATCTATTGATGTTGTGACCGCTACTGTAGTCGGTGGAAAGGTAGAGCTGAACGCTCCCACAAGATGGCTATTGAAAAAGCCCTTTCATCAAGATTTTGCTCAACGATGCACTTACCCATTCCATCGAGAAGAATTACTACCACATTCTTGTAATCTTTAGCTTGATATTGATCAAGTAACTTTAGAGTTCCACCATTAGTAGGTAAATCCCAGTATTTCAAAATGGAATTAGCTAAATCCGCTATAGAATTATCAAATATAACCTATTAAAAAGCTTCCATCAATCAGTATTATTTACTGAAAGGATGGAAGCCTTTACTTATAAGGTATTGTAGTAAATCAATTTTATAAATAATAATCCAATTCCACAGAATCCTTTAGTCCAAATTCCTCAAAAACCTTATCCCTGATTTTTAAAAAATCTGCTCCGGTTCTGTCTCTTTTCCTTCCTAAAGGTACCTTAACGATGCTTTTTATTTTGCCTGGGGACGGAGTCATAATCACAATCCTGTCTGCAAGAAAAACAGCCTCTTCAATATCATGGGTCACAAAGATTATTGTCTTCTTTTTTTCTAGCCACAGCCTTTCTATTTCATCCTGCATGTTCATTCGGGTCATGGCATCTAGGGCACCAAAAGGCTCGTCCATAAGCAGTATCTCTGGATCCACTGCCAAAGCCCTTGCCAATGCCACTCTCTGCTGCATTCCTCCTGAAAGCTGCGCTGGATAATGGTTTTTATATGGTGAAAGGCCAACCAATTCAATATATTCTTCAGCAATGACTCTTCTTTTCTTCTTCGGGATATTTTTAGCCTCCAGCCCTAATTCCACATTCCTTAAAACATTCCTCCATGGAAGGAGCCCATAGTTTTGGAATATGGTAATTCTATTTTCAGAAGGCTTTGTAACAGCTTCTCCATTTATCTTCACTGAGCCTGAAGTAGGTTTGTCAAAGCCAGCAATAAGATTAAGTAATGTTGATTTTCCGCAACCACTCGGTCCCAAAAGGCAAATAAATTCTCCCTTCTCTATATCTAGATTCACTTTATGAAGGGCATTAGTTGAGCCTTTACCTTTAATAAAATACTGTCGTGATGCCTCATTGATTGAAATATACATACTTAGTTCCTCTCCTCCTAGAATATTCCCCATTGTCTTTTTATTCTGCTTTCAAGAAGTCCTACCAATCGATCCAATAAAAGTCCTAAAACTCCTATAATAATTATTCCAGCAAAAACTAAATCGGACCGCAGGGAATTTCTTGCATCAATTATCATAAAACCTAACCCAGACTGTGCACCAACCATTTCACCTGCCACCAAAAACACCCAGGCAGAGCCTAGAGCTAGATGTAATCCATTAGCAATCAAGGGAAAGGCTGAGGGTAGAATTATTTTAAATAGGAGGGCTGGTTGCTTTATTTCAAAATTATCAGCCACCTTTAGATAAACTGCATCTACATTTCCAACCCCTGAAACGGTAGACAGTAGGATTGGATAGAAGGCAGCTATAAAAATGGTTACCACTGCTGGCCCATCTCCTATGCCAAACCACAAAACTATAAAGGGAAACCAGGCAATAGGTGAAACTGGTCTTAAGACTTGGACTACAGGATCAACATAAGACCAAATCCTTTTATTCCATCCAAGTAAAAGCCCCAAAATCACCCCAGCAAAAACCGCCGAAAGATATCCCGTTAAAAACCTAGCTATACTGACTTTAAAATTAGTAAATAAGGTTCCATCCTTAATAATCTCCCATATTCCCTGAAAAACTACTGCTGGTGATGGAAGCAGGGACTCTTCGAAGCTCCCTGTAAGAACCACCAACTGCCAAATAATTATAAGTGCTGATATACTTACAACAGCTTTTATTGATTTTTTTAGTATGTTCATTTTTGCTACTTCACCCTATCTATTAATGAATTGTCCACAAAATCGCTGTACTGTGGGGGATTTTCAGAAAGACCTGTTTCCACCATATAATTTACAAGTTCATTATATTCAGCTTCTTCCATTCTTAAATTTTCATATGAGATCCATTGAAGGGATAAATCAAGAACCTTAGCGTCTGCCTTCAAATATTTCGATGTAATTTCTTTCACGTCCTCGTCCTTTAACTCTGCCTTAATTCCCGCATCTACATACTCTTTTACAAACTCTTGTGCAAGGGATGAATTATTTTTTATAAAGTCGCTTCTAAGGACAAGACCACAACAAAGGGAGCCTTCCCAAAGCTCATGGGACTCAAACAAGGTTTTTCCTTTATCAGCGGCCACTGACTGTGCCCCAAAGGGCTCCGCAACACAATAACCTGATATTCGACCTTCAGAAAGGGCAGCAGGCATTTCAGGTGGTGGTAATTCCACAATGTTCACATCACTATAGGAAAGGCCCTTATTTTTTAACATGATGTGCAATAGAATATTATGAGTGGAAAGTTTGCTAGGTATAGCAAAGCTTTTTCCTTTCAAATCTTCTACGGTATTTACATCCTTTGACACTACTACCACATTACCATCTCTGTGTCCCAAGGCAACAGCCTTTAAGTCTATCCCCTGCTCCTTTGCTTTCACTGCAAGCTCAATTAGCATAGATGCACCATCAATCCTGCCTGCATTTAAAGCCTCTGCCAACTCAGGCCAGGAACCAAACTTTACAAGCTCAAGCTTTAAATTTTTCGAATTATCTTTAACCAATTCATTTTCAATATATAGAGGAAGGGCATGAGTAATAGGAATATATCCAATTTTTATTGTATTACTCTCTTCCTTTTTGCTACAACCAGTGAAAACCATCACTATTACCACTAGCACAACTAAAAGCTTTTTAACCATATCAATTCCTCCTTTATTTCCTAAGCCCATCAATTCCAATTCAATGCTTTCCTTTTCTCGTTAATATCCATAATTATTTTGTCCGCTAGCTTTAGGGGATCTAATTCCACCACCATAACTGAACCCAGGGTTTCTTTCGTATCTTTAAAAAGATAGTTCATAACATTTTCAGAGCCCTGTACCGGTGGATATACGGAATGATAGGAGTTTATCCCTAGAAGCCTGAAGCTTAATGCCGCTGCCACTCCTTTTTCATTAGACCATTCAGGACTTGCAAAAGCAAAAGGCATATCCTTTATATCCTTTCCAAGGGCATCTGCCAGTGCTCTAAAAAATGCAGAGGCCCTTGCATTGTCAAGACATTCTCCCATATGCCATACTGGCGGTAAATCAGGCTCTAAAAACTCCTTTAATTCCTTTCCAGTTTTCTCTAAGGCCTGAATATTGCAGTATCCCAGCTTTAAAAGAGAAAAGGATGCACAGCCGTTTGTAAGCACAAGAATATTGTTTTCAATTAGTCTTTGGGCTACATCTGTTATTGCCTTTTCATACATAACTCTTGGATTATTGCAGCCCACCAGATTAACAACACCTCGAATTTTCCCCTTCTTTAATGCATCAGCAATCACTGCCATGCTTCCAAAACGATGGGTTGCATATTCAACAGAAAATCCAATCTCCGCATCTACTTCATACTGTGGGATGAAAACTGGAATGTCTCTTCTTTCCTCAAAGCTTTTTATGGCTCTTTCAACTATGATTTTTGCTAAATTTTCAGTTTCGCTAATGTTGCTATGATGATGGTCATACCCATAGTGTTCTGCTCCTGGAAATCTTCCTGAATCACTGGTTGTCACAACCGTAGTTTTAAAGCATTTTGCAACATCCATTATTGAAGGAAATACATCCTGGACATCTGCTACCCATAAATCAAGGGCTCCTGTTCCAAGAACAATCTCAGCGCCAATTGCATTTGATAAGGGAATGACACCTCCATATCGATACATGGCTGATAAACCAGAGCAGCATATACCATAGAACTGTATTCCAAGAGCCCCTTTTTCCTTTGCTAGCTGGACGTATTTTTCGCTTCTTCCTTGTTTTACAATTTCACTTACCAACAAGGGAGAGTGTCCATGAACCGCTATATTAACATATCCCTCCTTGAGGGCACCTAGGTTTGCTTTCACTGTGCTTCTAACTGGTAAGCCAAAGAGACTGTCCATGGCTATTGAAGACCCTAAAACACTACTCCAAGAAAAAGCTAGTCCACATCTTACAAGTTGCTTCATGATATTTCTCCAATCTCCATCGGTTCCTGTAGTTGTCCTGTGAAGTGCTTCAAAGACTTCATGATATGCCCCAATGGGAAGTACGTCTAGTTCCTTCCACTTATTAATTCTTTCCTTAGTTGCAAAAGCGTTAAGAGTTTTATGCTTGCCTGGAACAGTTCTGGATAAATCCTCAAGAAGAATATCAGCAACTTCTGTTGCCAACTTTTCAACAGACTTTCCTTCTGTAGCAATTCCTAGCTGAGTAGCTGTTTTTTTCAGCTTTTCTACTCCATAAATAGGTATATTTAAAACTCCCTCTCCAGCCGCCTTTAATGCCAACATTATTTCACGACCTCTTGCACCATGGGCTGCAACTCCTGCCGCTACCCACCTTAAAAGGTTCCTTGAAACAATCAGATCAGCATCTGCTCCACAAACTCCCCTGGGGCTTTTTTTAGTAATTCTGCAGGGACCAATGTTGCAATTCCTACAACAGACCCCAGCAATTCCAAAGTTGCAGTGAGGCTTTTGGCTATCAAATCTATCAAAGCAGGTTTCGCACCCCACCTTCTCCATATGACCTAACATTTCCCTTACTGCAGCATCGGGAGTATTTTTCATTACATCAGCCTTCGAAGGAAAGCTCTTTTTATATTCATTAACTGCTTCATTATAATCATTGAAACTGTTTATTCCATGATGGCTCTCCTCATTATCATAATGTCTGTGATGATACCTAACCTTTCCAAGAAAAATCATATGACCCCCCATTCCATATCATACTTATCATATAGGTTTAATTGTATATACTATTATATATAGTAATATGTGGCAAAGTCAATAAGAAATTCATATTATTTGTATATGTTTTCTAGGATTAATAAAAAATCTCTTTTTCCTATACCTTGACAATTTACAACTCGTAATATATAGTAAATTTAAAGCAACGAGGCTTGAGCCTTGTTGCTTTTTTTATTAATTAACCATAGTTGGAAGATTACTAAGTTATTCACAAAAGGGGGAAATGACAATGAGAAATAAAAAGAAAGTAGAGAAAATTTTCGAAGAGGCATATAGCTTAAAATATCATACGAATCAAATCTGCAGTGGTAATTTGGATATAAATATAGAAACTAATAATTTTATTTTTTTGAATGATTTAGCAGAGGATATTAATGAAATTAATAGTACCTTTAATGCCTACATTGACGAAATAACCCATATCCTATCTCATTTGTCCGCTGGTAATATGGCAGTTGCCTTTTCTAAGAATTTGATTTATCAAGGAGATTTTTTACCTATTAAAAATGCTCTTCATAAAATTAAACATTCTCTTAATTCTTCTTTTGAAGAAATTCATAGCTTATCCATAGAGATAGATGCTATGAGCAATCAAGTAGAAAATAGCTCCTCCTTATTGGCAACAAACGCCACAGAGCAAGCAGCTTTGATTTCTGATTTAACATCAACTATTTATAGCATTACAGACAAGATAGTCAATACTGCAGAAAATGCAAATGCAGCTGCTAATACCGTTGAAGATATAGCAAGAGAATGTGAAACTGGTAAAAGCTATATGAATCAAATGCTATCCTCTGTGGATATGGTAACCTCTTCCATTGATAATATATCGAATATCATTGGAATAATAAACGGAATTGCTGATCAAACTAGATTATTAGCTTTAAATGCAAAAATAGAAGCTGCAAAAGCTGGTGAGAATGGACAAGGTTTTTCAGTGGTCGCTAGTGAAATAAGTAAACTAGCACAGAAAAGTAGCGAAGCTGTTAAGGAAACTACTGAGTTAATCAATCATAGCAAGGTTGCAGCAGATGTAAGTGCAAAAATCACAAAGAAAACAGTGGAAAGCTTTAAAAACATAAATGCTTCCATTGAAGGAGTAACTGGTTTGTGCAAAGAAATAGCTGAACTATCTAATATACAGGCAGAAAATCTTCAAAAAACCTCAGCTATCATTACCAATATATCAGAAGCAGTTCAAAGTAATGCAGCTTATGCTCAGGAAAATAGTGCTGGAGCAATGAATCTATCCAACATATCTACTCATTTAAAAAATATCCTTCAAAGGTACCGTCTAATAGGACAAGAAAATGCACCAATTACTGATAAAAACATGGAGAAAGAATATATAGAAGAGCTAACCAGAAAACTTGTGGAAAAGTTATATGATTCTTCTACCACCCAGGCCATTGATACCATACTGGAGAGGGAAATTCAAAATCATATAAATATAGAATGTCTTTATGTTATAGGCGAAGATGGAAAACAATTGAGTCATACCATTATGAATCCGAAAATCCTAGTGGAAAAGGATGAGAATTTTCTCCCTGCCTTGCCAGGCGAAAATCACAGCTCAAAGAAATATTTCAGACAGGCCATAAAGAATAAGAAAGAATTGTATACTTCCCCAGAATACATATCAAAGGCAACTGGTAACTTATGCAAGACCATTTCATATGCATATCAAGGTACTGACGATAAGTATTATGTGATTTGTATAGATTTATTATGCCGTTTTTAGACTGTAAGTCAAAGAAAAGAAGATGTGTTTCTCTTGGGTTACACATCTTTTTTGAACTTTATATTAAATAATGCAAAATCAGCAGCATTATTAAGAATATTAAATTAAGTAAGGTGAATACTCCAAGATAAGCCCCATTTCTCTTGCCCTCTGTTTTACCATAGTACTTAAAAGAAATTAGACTTGCCATAGAAGCAATAATTGTGCCAAGACCTCCTAGGTTAACACCTATAATTAGTGTTGATATATTTGCTGTAAAACCAGAAAGAAGAATAGCCGCAGGAACATTACTGATAACCTGACTAGCAAGCACCGATGTAAGCAATTCCTGTCCTTGGATTATATTACTCAACCAAAGGCTAATTTCTGGAATTCTCTTCATGTTTCCAATAAATATGAATAGAAAAATAAAAGTAAGTAATAGAGCGTAATCAGCTTTGCCTATCATCTTATAATCCATCAGTAAAACCACTAGCAAAATCACTGCTCCAACTATATAGACGGAAATTATGTGAGTTACGGTTGTTAATGCAAATAGGAAAAGTAAGAGATAAACAATAGCTTTCTTCTTTTCCCTATCTGCCAAACTAGCATTTGCTTGCACCTTCACAGTAACTACTTTTCTGTCCATTAAAATTACAGAAGCAACTAACAGTCCTATTAAGGAAAGCAAGGCATAAGGCAACATCAATAAAATAAAATTCCCCAAGGTCATTCCGCTTAAGGAGTAGAGATACAAATTTTGAGGATTACCTATAGGTGTAAGCATACTGCCCAAATTACTAGCAATGGTCTCCAACACAATAATTCGTATTAGATATCTTTCTAGTCCAACCATAGCAAGCACATCGATGGTAAAGGGTACAAAAGTGATTAGTGCCACATCGTTGGTAATAAGCATACTAAAGCCAAAACATAGCAAGAGTAAAACTATTGATAAACTACGTACGCTACTGGTCTTTTTTAACATCCAAGTTCCTATCATATAAAATACTCCAAGGCTTCTAAGTCCAGCCATCACTAGCATTAAGCTTAGAAGGATGATTAAGGTGTGAAAATCGATATATTCTACATACTTATTGTCCAAGGGCACAAAGGCCATAGATAGAAGAGCTAGCAAAAAAGATATGCATAGCACTACTTCTTTTTTTATAAAATTTAAGATTCCTTTCATCTGATGGTTACTCCTTGTTTATTAGTCTATAAGTTTACTCAGCTCTATCTATTTTATATCTATTATCAAGTTGCGCAATATTATATTCCATTATGTACTTTGACATAAATAAAAGCATCCTCATATACCTATTGGACATGAAGATGTTTCTGTAACATAAATTAAAAATATTTACTTGTTTTATTACTGCTTCTCATGATATGAAGAA
>Ga0209537_1002251_pt1 | contig 19710 bp, 16 predicted proteins | sample BioPla4DNA1_FD_187698 | JGI IMG/M metagenome (GOLD analysis project Ga0209537, IMG submission 187698) | Biogas fermentation microbial communities from Germany - Plant 4 DNA1 (SPAdes) (version 2) | ecosystem: Engineered > Bioreactor > Anaerobic > Digestate | place: Bielefeld, North... | reverse complement strand
CTTAGAGTGGAGCTTATATTCAAATCCAATAAGAGACAAAAACTTCTTATGCTTTTTCATAAATTTATTTGCTTGCTCTTTTTGAAACTGCCAATAGGACTTTTCTTTTTTATAATTTTTATTTAAATATAAACTATGATCTGTAATTATTAAATAGTCAAGATTATTTTTTAAAGCATGCTCCATTGCTTCTTTTACTGTCCCTCTACCAGTTGATATAGAAGTATGACAATGGGGAATGCCATAAAAAATTTTGAATCTATCATAAGGATTGCTTCTGCTTTTTTTCTTTTTGGAACTCACTGAATTATCTCCTAATATTGCTTATACAATATAATATAAAAATGGTGACTAAAAGTCACCATTTTTATTAGCTGCATCCTGTTGTAGTTCCACAATCTAAGCAAACCATACAGGTACCATTTCTAACCATTCTTGTACTAGAGCAATTTTTGCAAGTGGTTCCATAAACACGTTCAGCTTTCTCCACTGTCACTGTAGGATGTTCTACTTCTACATGTTTGGGCTTTACTTGACATCTTGAAAAATCATTTAGTTCAATATCTATAATCTTGCTTATTAAGTCGGATATAGAAGTTACATGTTTAATATAAGGATGCTTTTGAACAAATCCATATGGCTCATATTTTTGTCCTCTCAACATTCTAGCAATATCTTTTGGAGGAACATGATATTGAAGCATAACAGAAATTGATTTAGATAAAGAATTTAATAAACCGGTAATAATAGTTCCTTCTCTATCTGTAGTTATATAGATTTCGCATATTCTTCCATCTTCATCTCTATTAACAGTAGTATAGATTTTTACATCATCTATTTGAGCAGGATGTGTTGTACCAGTACGTATACCTTTAGGCTTATGCCTCTTTGAGTAAGCAGAGCTTTCCTTTAGGCTCTTTGCATATTTAAGTAAAGCATCATATGTTAAATTTTCTAAATTTACTTCCTTACCTTCTTCTAGTGAAGTATTTAATGGTTGACTGGCCTTAGAAGCATCTCTATACAAGGTTATGCCTTTGATTCCAAGCTTCCATGAATCTAAAACAACTTTCTTAAAATCATCTACTGTAGCATCCTTAGGTAGGTTAACTGTTTTTGATATGGCTCCAGATATTACAGGGGTTAAAGCTGCTACCATTTTAACATGGCCTTCTGGTTGTATATATCTAGATCCAGTTCCGCACTTATTAGCAGTATCGAAAATTGCTAGGTGCTCATCTTTTAAATGAGGTGCTCCTTCAATCTTTCCATCAAGAACCTTTTCATATTCTATGGGACCATTCTTAACCTTTTCACTTCTGAGAATATAATCTAATATATCTTTAATTTGCTCAGGGGTATAGCCAAGGTTTTGTAGAGCTATTTCTATAACTGGATTAATAACAGTCATAAAGCCACCACCAGAAAGTTTCTTGTATACTATGTGGCTAAAGAATGGTTCAATAGAAGTTGCACCACAATCCATTGCGAATGAAATGGTTCCAGTTGGTGCGATTACAGATACTTGAGCGTTTCTATAACCATATTCTTCACCAGCTTTTAAAGCGCTTATCCAGGTTTTCTTAACTTTTTCACTTATATTGCCTAAATTGCATTTTATTAATATTTCATGATTGATTTCTACTGGTTTGTAATTTAAGCCCTCATAATCGTCAACTAGAGCGCCAGAAACCCTACAATGATTTCTAATTACTCTAAGCATATGTTCCTTATTAATATTAAACTTTTCGAAAGGGCCTACTTTTTTAGCCATCATAGAAGAAACTAAATACGATTGGGCTGTTAATAATGAAACTAATCCAGCAGCCAAATTTCTTGCTTCATCTGAGTCGTAAGGATAGCCCATAACCATAAATAAAGAAGCAATATTGGATATACCTAATCCTGTAGTTCTAAATAAATAGGTTTTTCTTGCAATATCCTCAGTAGGGAACTGTCCAAAATGAATTGAAGCTTCTAAAATTAACTGTACCAATGAAACTACATGAATGTATCCTTCTAAATCAAAGGTCTTATTTTCATTATTATAAAATTTATATACGTTTATAGATGCTAAATTACAGGAAGTATCATCTAAGAAAGCGTATTCTCCACAAGGGTTTGTTGAATTTATTCTGTTATAAGGTGCGTTATAAACCCCATCTTCACCATTAGGACATGTATGCCAAGCATTAAAGGTATCGCTAAATTGGGGAGCTGGGTCGGCACATTCCCATGCAGCCTGATTAAATTTATCCCACAAGTCTTTTACCTTAACCTTTCTATTTACAGAGGAATCTACACGTCCTTTTAACTCTATAGTAGCATCAGGATCATTATCTAAATTTATAACTTTTTTCATGAAATCATCGCTAAGTCTTACAGAGTTGTTGCTATTTTGTCCTGATACAGTTTGATAGGCTTCACCATCCATATCGGTATCATAACCCATCTTAGCAAGAGCTCTGACCTTTGCTTCTTCTTTTGATTTCCAAGTAATAAATTCTTCGATTTCAGGGTGATCAATGTCTAAGCATACCATTTTGGCTGCTCGTCTTGTAGTACCACCGGATTTTATAGCACCAGCATTTCTATCTAAACCTTTTAAGAAGCTCATAAGACCAGAGGAAACACCACCGCCAGATAACTTTTCTCCAACGGATCTAATAGGGGAGAAATTAGTACCTGTTCCAGAACCACCTTTAAAGAGCTTAGTTTCGGTAACATACTGCTCGGTGATAGAATGTTTTCCTAAAAGCTTATCTTCAATTGACAATATAAAACATGCGGAGGCTTGAGTTCTTGAATAAGCGTCCTTTGATTTAACAACTTTCTTCTTTTCAGGATCATAATAGTATGTATCATTAGATTCACCAGCTATACCATAGGCTAAATTTAATCCTGTATTAAACCATTGAGGAGAATTTGGAGCATACATTTGTGCCAATAGGGCATATACCATTTCATCGTAAAAAATAGATTCCTCTTCTTCGTTATCTATAAGTCCTTCATCTTTAAGAGCGCTACACCAAAACTTAACCATTCTGTGAGCTAATAACCTCATGCTGTTTTCATAGCCAACCTCATTTGGAACACCAGCTTTTCTGAAATATTTAGATGCAATTATATCACAAGCATTTTGGGAATAATGCTCTGGGAATTCTAAATCCTTCATATCCACAATAACTCGTCCAGTTTTATGATCCTTTAATAATACGTCAACCTTTTTCCATTTAAATAAATCATATACAGTAATAGTTTTATTTTTTTCTAGTTCTTTAGTATAATATCTAGTAAGAAAATCTTTTATACTACTCATGACACACCTCCATACATATTAACCCAATATATAGTGCTATAAATTCACAAAAAACACCATATATTGTGTTTACTTTTTTATTATAGTTTATTTTTTGAACAAATACAATCATTCTTTAAAGAAAGATTAGAATCATTTTTTGTAAAAAGTAAAAATATAATTATAAATTTAGTCAGCAACTATTGGCACGTAAGGAGAGAACATATATGTTACATGAGTTTAATAATATTATTCCTAAGATGGGTCAAAGAGTCTTTATGGCTGAAGGTTGTCATATTATAGGGGATGTATCTATAGAAGATAAAAGTAGTATTTGGTTTGGAGCAGTATTAAGAGGAGATGATAACTATATAAGGATTGGGAAGGGAACTAATATACAAGATAACGCCGTAATTCATGTTACAAAAGATACTAACCCAACTATTATTGGGGATTATGTTACTGTTGGACACAATGCTATTATTCATGGAGCTACAGTTGAAGATCATTGTTTAATAGGCATGGGTGCTATTGTATTAGATGGCAGTGTAATAGGTAAAAACACTATAATTGGTGCCGGTTCTTTAGTTACTGGAGGAAAAGAAATACCAGAAGGTGTTTTATGTTTAGGTTCCCCAGCTAAAGTAATTAGAAAATTAAGAGAAGATGAAATTGAAAAGCTCTATGATTCTGCAGAACATTATATTAAACTTGCAGAGATTTACTTAGACAAATAAAAGATTAAAATGGAGTGATATTGTGATTAATACAGAAAATTTAAAGAATTTATCCGTAGAAGAAAAATACAAACTAATGCATTTATTAGTGGAAAGTCAATTACAAACTGAAAATGATTTTATCGCAAATCTAAGTAATATTTCGGCTATTATAAAATCAGGACTACTGGATTCTAACTGGGTTGGGTTTTATTTATATAAAGATGGACAATTAGTCTTAGGCCCTTTTCAAGGCCTACCTGCTTGCTGTAGGATAGATATAGGAAGTGGAGTTTGCGGGAATGCAGCTCAACTCAAAAAAACTCTTCGTGTAGACAATGTTCATAATTTTGAAGGGCATATTGCTTGTGATAGCGCTTCTAATTCTGAATTAGTTATACCTATAATTAAGGATGAAAAGTTGATAGGTGTATTAGATATTGACAGTCCTAAATTTAATGGTTTTTCAGACTTGGATCAAAAATATTTAGAAAGTATAGTAGAAACCATAGTTAAATATATTTAAAAGGATCTCTCCTAAAAGGAGCGATCCTTTAATATTAATTTTATCTATAAATATCCACTACTAAACCTGTTATTTCATCAATTGTACTAGCTACAGCTAAGTTATCTATTTCTTCCTTAAGTAAGAGTGCTGTCAATTCCTCAAGTTTTTGATCAATAATATCAACTGTTATGAAATATTGTGTTTGCCAAAAACTAATATCCTTTTTAACATTGTACATATGTTGTAATACAGAATTCAAATATTCCTTAATTAAATTTTTATAAGCTCTAACATCCGCATAACATTTTGTAACTACCAATCTTGCACCTTTTTTCTTAATTTCTTCTTGCATTTTTTTCAGTTCTTGTTCGCTTCTCTTCTCTCTGGCAAAATTGAAACTTTGGGAAAAATCTTTTTTGAATTCTATATTTTTCTTTTCTTCAGAGACTAGAGGAGACTTTCTTCCAACTCTATTTATTTCCATTAAACATCACCTCTGCTATAACTTTGTTAACAATTTACTTCTGAAGTTGTCGAATCTAATAAACTTATAACTAATTATACCTTGGAAAATTGATTTATACAATAAATTGTGATGAGAGAATATGAAAGGATATAATAAACGTTTTATAAGGTAAAATATAACTCAATATAAATTAAAATATACCTTTACAAATAGTGAAAAAATATATATAATAGAATCATAAATATTAAATATTTACAGTTTAGCATTAGTAATGCTTGGATTTTTAATAATACAAGTTCTACTGTAAATGTTGTATAATATAAATTAAGCAAATAAACTTTTATATTTCATTGAAAGGAGGGGGGATATGAATAGTTACTTAATTTTATGGATTGTCGTAGGACTAATTTTTTTAGTAGTGGATGTAGTTACAAGCACATTTTTATTCATATGGTTTTCAATTGGTGCTATAGCAGCAATCATAGCAAATATGTTAGGTTTTTCAATTGGTGTACAAACATTAACCTTTATATTCGTCAGTGCACTATTTACTGCAGTAGGATACCCATTGATGAAAAATACTATTAAAAAAACAGTAGCTCCTACGCCTACCACCGAAAAAGGATATATTGGGAGAGAATTTACTATCGAGGAAGACATAAATGAAAAAGCCACTATAAAATTTGACGGAATATATTGGACATTCAAAAATGAAGGAGAACCCATTAAGAAAGGTGACAAAATAAAAATTACTGGCATCGAAGGTAATAAGCTATTAGTTAAAAAAATATAATTAAAGGGGGAATTTACCGTGGAGCTTTATATTATTGGAGCTATTTTAGTTATTTTATTTATTGCGATAGTTTCATCTATTAAAATCGTTAATACAGGTTATGTTTATATCCTAGAAAGATTAGGTCAATTTTACAAGGTGTTAGAACCAGGGTGGCATTTTACCATACCATTTATTGATTTTGTAAAGAGAAAAATTTCTACAAAACAGCAAATATTAGATATTGAACCACAAAGCGTTATTACTAAGGATAATGTAAAAATTTCTATCGACAATGTTATATTCTATAAAGTAATGAACCCAAAGGATGCTGTATACAATATAGAAAATTATACTCATGGTATTGTATATTCAACTATTACCAATATGAGAAATATTGTAGGTGATATGACTTTAGACGAGGTTTTGTCTGGTAGAGATAAAATTAATTCAAAGCTTCTTCAAATCATTGACGAAATAACTGATGCTTACGGAATTAAAATTTTATCTGTAGAAATAAAAAATATTATGCCACCTGCAGAAATACAGAATGCTATGGAAAAGCAAATGAAGGCAGAAAGAGATAAGAGAGCAGCTATTTTACAGGCAGAAGGTCAGAAGCAGGCTCAAATTGAAAGAGCAGAAGGTGAAAAACAAGCTAAAATACTTGCAGCTGAAGCAGAAAAAGAAGCTAATATCAGAAGAGCTGAAGGTCTTAGAGAATCTCAACTTCTTGAGGCCGAAGGTAAAGCTAAAGCTATTGCACTTATAGCTCAAGCTGAAGCAGATGCTATTGCAAAAGTTAATAGAGCTATAATAGAATCAGGTACTAATGAGACCGTAATTGCACTAAAACAGGTGGAAGCTTTAACTGAAATGTCTAAGAACCCTGCAAATAAGTTAATCTTACCTAATGAGACTATTTCATCTTTAGGTAACATAGCAGCAATTGCAGAAATGATAAAGGGTAATAATGACGCACGATAATAATTTGTAAATAGCATATTGTTCGTTATATAACGAATAATATGCTATTTTTTTAACTTATCATTGACTATATTCCTTCATAGTGTTACTATGTAATAAAAGATGATAAATTTAATAAATTAAATAAATTTATCCATATAATCCTGATAATATGGTTCGGGAGTTTCTACAGAAAGCCATAAACTTTCTACTATGGGTAAATCCTTGGGTGATATGCTACATATACACCTCTTTTTGTCAACCGCAGGATTTACTCATACTGTGGTTTTATTATTTTTTAGGAGGTTCTGTATATGCAAGACAAGGTGTATCGAATTTTAGTTGAAAAAAAGCCAGGATATAATGTAGAAGGGTCTCATTTATTAAATGATTTAAAGACAAATTTGCATTTACATAATTTAGTAGATTTACGAATTGTGAATCGATATGATATTGCAGGCTTAACTGAAGAAGAATTTGAATATTCAATTAAAACTATCTTTTCAGAGGCTACTGTTGATAATGTATATAAAGAAAACATACCTCTCCAATCAAATGAAGTAGCATTTGCCATAGAGTTTTTGCCAGGTCAATATGATCAAAGAGCAGACTCTGCAATGGAATGTCTACAACTCATCTATAAAAAGAAAGCTGTAGTCAGAAGTTCTAAATTAATCATTTTAAAAGGTTCCTTAAGTGAAGAAGATATCAAAAGGATAAAACATTATTGTATAAATCCTGTAGATACAAGGGAAGCAAGCCTTGATAATTACACATCTCTAATAGAGTCCTATGAAACTCCTAGCATGGTTAGTATTTTAGAAGGCTTTATTAAGTTAAATGAGGATACATTGTATGACCTCTACAATTCCCTTAATTTAGCCATGACCATAGATGATTTTAAAATGATTCAAGAATATTTCAGAGATGAAGAAGGTAGAGATCCAAGCATAACTGAGATTAGAGTACTAGACACTTATTGGTCGGATCATTGTAGACATACAACCTTTCTTACTGAGATTAATGATATAAAAATAGAGGCAGGAAAGTTTAACACCTGTATTAATAAGGCTTACGAGGAATATAAAGAAGGTCGTAAAAAGATTTATGGAGATAAATCAAAAGCAGTAAGCTTAATGGACATAGCTTTGATGGCTATGAAGGAATTAAAAAGTCAAGGAAAACTAAGAGACTTAGATGAGTCTGAAGAAATAAATGCTTGTAGCATTAAGGTTCCAGTTGTTGTTGATGGTGTAGAAGAACAGTGGCTTGTAATGTTTAAAAACGAAACTCACAATCATCCAACAGAAATTGAACCATTTGGTGGTGCTGCTACCTGTTTAGGTGGTGCTATAAGAGATCCTTTATCAGGTAGATCTTATGTTTATCAAGCTATGAGGGTTACTGGAAGTGGTGATCCTAGAACCAGCATTCAAGATACCTTACCTGGTAAACTTCCTCAGCGTAAAATTACAACAGAAGCAGCACATGGATATAGTTCCTATGGAAATCAAATAGGTTTAGCAACAGGAATGGTATCAGAAATATACGATGAAGGCTATATAGCTAAAAGAATGGAAATCGGTGCAGTCATAGGAGCTGCTCCTGAATCAAATGTTATTAGGCTTAAGCCTACAGCTGGGGACAAAATAATTCTCCTAGGCGGTAGAACTGGTAGAGATGGTTGTGGTGGAGCCACAGGATCATCTAAAAAACATACAGAGGAATCTATTGAAACCTGCGGTGCTGAAGTTCAAAAAGGAAATCCTCCTACGGAGAGAAAAATTCAAAGGCTATTTAGGAATCCAGAAGTAACTAGATTGATTAAGAAATGTAATGATTTCGGGGCTGGTGGAGTTTCTGTTGCAATAGGAGAGTTGGCGGAAGGATTAATTATAAATTTGGATGCAGTTCCAAAAAAATATGAAGGTCTAGATGGAACAGAACTTGCTATATCTGAATCACAAGAAAGAATGGCAGTTGTAGTTGCTGCAAAAGATGTAGATACTTTTATTAGATTAGCTAATGAGGAAAATCTAGAAGCAACAGTTGTAGCAGAAGTAACAGACAATAGACGATTAATAATGGAATGGAGAAGCAATAAAATCGTTGATATAAGCAGAGATTTTCTTGATACCAACGGAGCTAAGTCAAAAACTGATGTGATGGTTGAGCAAATACAAGATTTAAGTAAGGTTTTTGCAAATGAAAGTTACGGTAAGGACTTAGAGGAAAAATGGTATAATCGTTTGTCTGATTTAAATGTATGCAGCCAGAAGGGATTAATTGAGCGCTTTGACAGTACTATTGGAGCGGGAACGGTTTTAATGCCTTTAGGTGGTAAATATCAATTAACTCCAGCAGAAGCAATGGTCTCAAAACTACCAGTGCTATCAGGTGAAACTTCCACAGCCTCTATTATGTCTTATGGTTTTAATCCAGCAATAGCTAAGGTAAGTCCATTTCATGGGGCCTTATATGCAGTGATAGAATCAGTTGCTAAGGTTGTGGCTGTTGGAGGAGATCATTCAAAAACAAAACTAACATTTCAGGAATATTTTCACAGGCTTGGCAGTGATCCAAGACGATGGGGTAAGCCGTTTTCTGCCTTACTAGGAGCTTATTATGCTCAAAAAAGATTAAATATTGCTTCCATAGGTGGTAAGGACAGTATGTCTGGAAGCTTTAATGATTTGGATGTTCCTCCTACTTTAGTTTCCTTTGCTGTTGATGTTATAAAGGATTGTAGTAATGTAGTATCCTCTGAATTTAAATCCTACGGTTCTAAGGTGATTTTAATTAAAACTACTATTAAAGAAGATTATTTGCCAGACTTCGATAATTTAATACGCAATTTTGCTCTGATTAGGAATCTCCAATCTGATGGGTTAGTAAAATCATGTTCTACTATAAAAAACGGAGGAGTTTGCGAAGCTATTAGTAAGATGTGCTTTGGTAATAAAATCGGTTTTGTATTCCGTACTGACATAGATGAAAAAGATTTGTTTTCTCTTCAATATGGCTCCTTCATTATAGAAGTAGATAATAGCTTTGATGAAAAGATAATTCTCTCAAATACTAATTATGAAGTTCTTGGATTTACTGAAGATTCTAAGGCCATAAAAGTGAAGGATGTAAGTTTAGCTTTAGAAACCCTAATTAAACATTGGACAAAACCCTTAGAAAAAATATTCCCATCAGAGGATAAAGAAGAGTTAAAAATATATGAAGAGCGATTATATGAATCAAAAGCTTATAAAAAATGCAACATTAATTTACAGGGTGCTAGTCCTAAAATCTTTATTCCAGTATTTCCTGGTACCAATTGCGAATATGATTCAGCAAAAGCCTTTAAGAAGGCAGGAGGAAGACCGGTTATTAAAGTATTTAAAAATCTTACTGCTAAAGATATAGAGGATTCTGTAGCTATCATGGAAAAGGAAATTAGAGATTCCCAGATAATAATGTTCCCAGGTGGCTTTAGTGCTGGAGATGAGCCTGATGGTTCAGGTAAATTTATAGCCAATGCCTTTAGAAATCCTAGGTTAAAGGATGCGGTTATGGACTTACTATATAAGCGAGATGGATTAATTCTAGGTATATGTAATGGCTTCCAAGCTTTGATAAAGTTAGGATTATTACCTTATGGTGAAATTAGAGAAATAGATGAGAATTGCCCAACACTAACCTACAACAAGATAGGTAGACATGTTTCCTGCATGGTTAATACTAAGATAGTTTCAAATCTATCACCTTGGTTTAGTAGTGTGAAAGTAGGGGATATTTATACTGTGCCTGTTTCTCATGGAGAAGGTAGATTTGTAGCGAAAGAAGAGTTAATAGAAGAATTATTTAAAAACGGACAAGTAGCTACACAATATGTAGATTTTGAAGGAAATGCTGTCAGTCATATGCCTTTCAATCCTAATGGATCTATGTACGCTATAGAGGGTATTACCAGTGCCGATGGCAGAATCTTAGGAAAGATGGGCCACAGTGAACGCATAGGTGAAAACTTATATAAGAACATTATAGGTAAAATGGATCAAAAAATCTTTGAATCTGGAGTTAAATATTTTAAATAATGGAGGTAAATATGAAGGTAGCAATCATTTTTGGAAGTAAATCTGACAAGGAAGTAATGAAAGGAGCAGCGCAAGCTCTAAAGGAATTTGATATTGAATATAAGGCTTATATTTTATCTGCTCATAGAGTACCTGAAAAACTTTTAGAAGTAATTAAGGAAGTGGAAGATGCTGGTTGTCAATGTATTATTGCTGGAGCAGGATTAGCAGCTCATCTTCCAGGTGTAATTGCATCTCATACTACAAAACCAGTTATTGGAGTACCTATTAACGCTGCAGTAAATGGACTAGATTCATTATTATCTATTGTACAAATGCCTAAATCTATTCCAGTAGCAACTGTAGGAATTAATAATAGCTATAATGCTGGTTTGTTAGCAGTTCAGATGCTAGCTATCGGAGATGGAAAACTTTCTGAAAAGTTAAAACAGTATAGAAAAGAAATGAAAGAAAAATTTATAAATGAAAATAATCAGGGGGTAGAATTTTAATGTGTAAAACAGAATTAATGTATGAAGGCAAAGCAAAAAAGGTTTATTTTACAGACAAGGACGATGAGGTAATAGTTTATTACAAAGATGATGCCACTGCCTTTAACGGTGAAAAAAAAGGACAGATTGGAGACAAAGGTGTAATGAATAACAGTATTACATCTATGCTTTTCGAATTGTTAGAGAAAAATGGTGTTAAAACTCACTACATTAAAAAACTTAATGATAGGGAACAGCTTTGTAGAAAGGTAGAAATAGTACCCCTTGAGGTAATAGTTAGAAATGTTGCCGCAGGTAGTATGGCTAAAAGATTAGGCTTAGAAGAAGGTACTAAGTTAAATACAACTATTTATGAAATATGCTATAAGAATGATGATTTAGGTGATCCTTTAATAAATGATTATCATGCTGTAGCTATCGGTCTTACAACCTTTGAAGAGCTAGAAAAAATTTATGCTATAACAAAAAAAGTTAATGATATTTTAAAAGAATTCTTCTTGAAATTAGGAATTAAGTTAATAGATTTTAAATTAGAGTTTGGTAGATATAAAGGAGAAGTTATTTTAGCAGACGAAATTTCTCCTGATACCTGCAGATTTTGGGATGCAGAAACTAATGAAAAATTAGATAAAGATAGATTTAGAAGAAATCTAGGCAACGTAGAAGAAGCTTATAAGGAAATTTTAAATAGAATTTCAAATTCCAATTAATGAAAGGATTTTAGTATGTATAGTGTGGAAGAAGATAAAATTAAGGATGAATGCGGGGTATTTGGTATATATTCTGATGAAGGGCTAGATATAGCAGCCTTAACTTATTATGGACTGTACGCCTTACAGCACAGAGGACAAGAAAGTGCTGGTATAGCAGTAGCGAATAAAGACCAAATTCAAGTATACAAGGATATGGGACTAGTATGTGATGTCTTTGATGAAACAAAGTTAAGTAACCTTAAAGGTAAAGCGGCTATAGGCCATGTTAGGTATTCCACTACAGGATCTAGCAACCCTTCTAATGCTCAACCACTTTTATCGCAATTTAAGCTTGGTTCTATAGCCATTGCTCACAATGGAAATTTAGTAAATGCAGACGTAATAAGAGAATTATTAGAGGATGCTGGCTGTATTTTCCATACTTCAGTTGATACAGAGGTAGTTCTTAATTTAATTGCTAGAGGAGCGAGTAAGGGAATTGAAAATGCTGTTTTTGATGCAATACAAGCTATAAAAGGTTCCTTTGCTATTGTAATGCTAGTCAAGGACAAATTAATAGGAGTTAGAGATCCTAATGGTATAAGGCCATTATGTATAGGCAAATTAAGCAATAGTTATATACTTTGCTCTGAAAGCTGCGCCCTTGAAGCCATAGGCGCTGAATTTATTAGGGACGTCAACCCAGGGGAAATAATAATAATAGATGAAAATGGCATTAAATCTATAACTCCTGGCGAAAGAACTAAATGTGCAACCTGCGCCTTCGAGTATATATATTTTGCAAGGCCGGATAGTATTATCGACGGTATAAACGTTTATGAAGCAAGATTTAAGGCTGGTAAAATCTTATATGAAGAATGTCCGGTTGACGCAGATGTAGTAGTGGGAGTTCCTGATTCCGGAATGGCTGCTGCTGCTGGTTATGCCGAGGCATCTGGTATACCTTTCGATATGGGATTTGTGAAAAATAGGTATGTTGGTCGAAGCTTTATTGCACCAACACAGGATTTAAGAGAAAAGGCAGTAGCAATAAAACTGAATCCACTTAAGGTAAATATTCAAGGAAAAAGAGTAGTGCTAATAGATGATTCTATAATAAGAGGAACTACTAGCAGAAGACTGGTAGACCTTCTAAGAAAAGCTGGTGCTACAGAGGTTCATTTTAGGGTATCTTCACCGGTAGTTAAATATCCTTGCTATTTTGGTATAGACATGCCATACAGAAAAGAACTAATTGGTGCTAATTCCACTGTAGAAGAAATTAGGCAAGAAATTGGTGCAGACACATTACAATATATAAGCATGGAGGGGCTGTTAAATAGTTTCCAAAAACATCATAGATTTTGCCTTGGATGTTTTAATGGTGAATATCCAATATCAACGCCTATAGAAACCTTAAAAGAAAGATTAGAAAGGTAGGTATTTAAATGATAACTTATAAGGATTCCGGTGTAAATATCGAAGAAGGCTACAGGTCTGTAAAATTGATGAAAGAACATACAGCAAAAACTATGCAACCTTATGTACTTAATAGCATTGGCAGCTTTGCAGGTATGGTAGAAATACCTGAAGGTTATAAACGACCAGTTTTAGTTTCTGGTACTGATGGGGTTGGTACAAAGCTAGAAATAGCTTTTAGAATGAAAAAATACGATACTGTAGGTATAGATTGTGTGGCTATGTGTGTTAATGATATTTTATGCCACGGTGCAAAGCCTTTGTTCTTTTTAGACTATATAAGCTGTGGTAAATTAGAGGCAGAGGTGGCTGCAGATTTAGTTAAAGGTATTGCAGAAGGTTGCATACAAGCTAATTGCTCCTTAATAGGTGGGGAAACCGCTGAAATGCCTGGCTTTTATCCAGAAGGTGAATATGATTTGGCTGGATTTGCTGTTGGAATTGTTGATAAGGATAAAATCGTTGATGGTAGCAATATAAAGGATGGGGATATTCTTATAGGACTTGCTTCATCAGGTCTTCACAGCAACGGTTATTCTTTAGTTAGAAAGATAATTCCCCAATTAGATATTACTTTTAATGGAGATGCAATTGGCAAAACTCTGTTAACACCAACGAAAATATATGTTAAACCTGTTTTAGAGTTATTAAAGTATTTTAATATCAAAGGAATGGCTCATATTACAGGTGGCGGTTTTATAGAAAACATCCCAAGAATGTTCAAAGATAAGTTTACCGCTGAAATAAATTCTAGTTCTTATCCTTTACCAGATATATTTAAATACATTAACTCCTTAGGAGTGGATATTAACCATATGTATAATACCTTCAATATGGGTATAGGATTTGTATTATGCGTTTCACCTCAAGATTCAGATGAAATAATTAAAGCCTTAGTATCTATGGGTGAACATGCCTACAAATTAGGTACAGTTTACGCTGGAGGTGAAGGTGTTTGCATAAAATAGCAGTATTAATATCTGGTAGCGGTTCAAATTTACAAGCAATAATTGATAATATTGAAAATGGACATTTGAACTGCAGCATAGAATTTGTTATCAGCGATAAACCAGATGTTTATGGCTTAAAAAGAGCAGAAGAAAAGGGCATTAAGACATTAGTATTTGATAAAAAGATCTATAAGTCTAACCTATCAAATGCCATCTTAGAAGTTATAGACAACAAGGTTGATTTCATAGTTTTGGCTGGCTTTCTATCTATCTTAAAAGGAGAAATCTTGGATAAGTTTAATAATCGTATAATAAATATTCATCCATCTTTAATACCTAGTTTTTGTGGTGCTGGCATGTATGGTATCAGAGTACATGAAAGCGTAATAAAGTCAGGCGTTAAAGTATCTGGTTGCACTGTTCACTTTGTCGATAAAGGAACAGATACTGGACCTGTTATACTTCAAAAGGTTGTTCCAGTATATTTTGAGGATGATGCTCAGTCACTACAAAAGAGGGTTTTAGAACAAGAGCATATAGCTCTACCAGAGGCGTTAAACTTACTTTTACAAGGAAGGGTATCTGTTATAGATAATAGAGTAAAGATATTATAGTTTACATATTAAACTATAATATTATATAAGATTAATCACAGGTATAATACCTTCTAAAATTAAGAGAGGTGTTTTTATGAAAGTTTTAGTTATAGGCTCCGGCGGTAGAGAACATGCTATAGCCTGGAAATTAAGTCAAAATAGTAATGTTGAAATTGTATATTGTGCTCCTGGAAATGGAGCAACTCATTTAGAAAATAAGTGTAAAAATATTAATCTTAATACCATAGAAGAATTAAAAAACTTTGCTGTTGAAGAAAAGATAGACTTGACAGTGGTAGGTCCCGAAGAACCTCTTACAAAAGGGATTACTGATGTTTTCAAGGCAGAAGGATTAAAAATTTTTGGTCCATCAAAGGAAGCAGCCAAACTAGAAGGTAGTAAAATTTATGCTAAAAACTTTATGAAAAAATATGGGGTTAAAACTGCAGAATATGAAGTTTTCACTGATTTTGATTCTGCATCAAAGTATATTAAGACATGTAGATATCCTGTAGTTATAAAGGCGGATGGTTTAGCTGCAGGTAAAGGTGTTGTAATATGTAATAATGAAGATGAAGCTTTAAAGGTTCTACAAGAATTTATGCTAAACAATGCATTTAATGGTTCTGGTAAAAGAGTAGTTATGGAAGAATTCTTAGAAGGAGTAGAAGCTTCTATATTATCTATTACTGATGGAGAAGTAATATTACCTTTTATATCAGCTAAGGATCATAAGCAAATATATGATAAAAATCTCGGTCCCAATACTGGTGGTATGGGGGTTATTTCACCGAATCCTTACTGTTCAGAAGAAGTGCTTGAAAGCTTCAAAAAGGACATAATGCTTCCTACATTGAAAGGTATTCAAGCTGAACAATTAGATTATATTGGAATAATTTTCTTCGGCATTATGATTACTAAAAATGGTGTATATAATTTAGAATACAATGTAAGAATGGGCGATCCTGAAACTCAGGCTGTATTACCATTAATGGAAAGTGATTTTTTAGATTTGATAAATTGCGCTATCAATAAAGAGTTAAAAAATTATAATATCCAGTGGAAAAAAGCACACAGCTGCTGTGTTGTTGCAGCATCCGAAGGGTACCCTGGAAGCTATGAAAAGGGATTACCAATTGAAATACAACCTTTAGCTAATAGTAAGGTTTTTGGGGCAGGAGTATCTGAAAAAGACTCCAAGTTATATACTTCTGGTGGAAGAGTGCTAGCTGTAACAAGCACCGGTATTACTTTAGAGGAAGCTATAGAAAAGGCTTATAAGGATATTAAAAATATAAGCTTTAAAGGTATATACTACAGAAAAGATATTGGTACTTTATATTAAAACAGTGCTATTATTTATTCCCTTGTTTTTTAATAGTATAATAATCATTGTAATATATAACAAGGGGAGAATAAAAAATGAATTTAAGCGGTAAAATTGCTATAGTCACTGGTGGTTCAAGAGGTATTGGTAGAGCTATAGCCACCACACTTTCGAAATATGGGGCTAGTGTTGTTATTACATATTCAAAGGATGAAGAGGGGGCAAAAGAAACTTTAAGTTATATAAATAATAATGGGGGTTACTGCTTAGCTCATCGTTTTGATGTTAGTTATTATAGCGAATGTAGTAAATTTGCTCAATCTGTGATAAATACCTTTGGTAAAGTGGATATACTAGTAAACAATGCAGGTTTATCTAATATAGGTTTGTTTATAGATACGGACGAAGCTTTATGGAATAGATTAATTGATGTTAATATTAAAGGTGTTTTTAATATGAGCAAATGTGTTCTTGATAATATGCATAAAAATCGTAGTGGAAGCATAATTAATATTTCTTCAATTTGGGGCGTTAATGGTGCTTCTTGTGAAAGTATATATTCTGCAACAAAGGGTGCAATTAATTCTTTTACAAAAGCATTAGCTAAGGAAATGGGGTCATCTGGTATAAGAGTTAATGCTATCGCACCTGGAGTTATTAATACTGGTATGAATAGCTGGTTGTCCTTAGAAGAGGAAGAGGAGCTTACAAACTCTATACCAATGGGGCATTTTGGGGCACCCAATGACATTGGAGAGTTAGCTGCTTTTCTATGTAGTGATAAAGCAAATTATATTAACGGACAAACTATTATTGTTGATGGGGGCTTATTGTAAATCTTAAATCATAAATAGAGTTTTTAGATTGTTTCTTATTATTAAAAAACAGCAAGGATGAAGAATTTTATGATTTCTCTTCCTTGCTGTTTTTATTGGAATTTACTTTTTTTAAGGTGAAAAAGAAACATACTCCAAGCTCTGTATTCCTAACACCGAAGGTACTATTATGCATCAATAAAATATTTTTTACTATTGATAAACCTAAACCAATACCACCAGCAACTCTATTTCTTGATTTGTCTGCCTTGTAAAATCTATCCCATATATGTTCTAAGTCATTTTCACTTAAGTGTTCGCCTTGGTTTTCTACTTCAACTTTGCAAATTTGCTGTTCATCAATTATTTTAATATTCACTATTCCATTTTCAGGAGTGTGCCGTATGGCATTATTCAAGAAATTTGTAATTACCTGTTCAATTCTTAAAAAGTCACCATTGACACAAATATCCTTTGCTAAATCTTCCTGAATCTTAATGTTTTTTTGTTGAAAAAATTGTTGCTGTTTATTAATGCATTTTTTAATTAATTCATCAATATTAAAAGGTTCTGGTTTCATAGTAAAATTACCGCTCTCTAGTTGCGATAAATCAAGCATATCAGATACTAAGGTGTTCATTTTTGCTGCTTCATCTATTATAACATCCAAGTAAAATTCTCTAGAATCTTCATCAGCAATATTATCCTTTAAGCCTTCTGCATAACCAGAAATAATTGATATAGGTGTTCTTAGCTCGTGAGATACTCCTGCTACGAACTCTTTTCTCATTCTATCAAGTTTTCTTTCCTTTTCGATATCTTGTTCTAACTTCATATTCTTCAGTTGCAGTTCAGTTAATGCACTATTTAATCTACGACTTAAAAAGTTTAGGGTACTAGCGAGATTACCCAGTTCATCATCACTGTTAACATCACATTCTTGTGAAAAATCCATTTCACTAATTCGTTTTGCACTATTATTTAGTTTAACCAAAGGCTTAGTTATCATATTTGCATATATTAACGATAAAATAATTACAATTATCACTGCACCTATAAATATATATATATAGAATTCTTTTATTATTTCAGAAGCCTCTTCAATAGGTTGAAGTGAAGAAACTCCTATAATAATATTATTTTCTTTTTGTCCACTGGTAAGAGATATGCACACTATATTATTTATATCATAGTCAGGATTATAATATATGGATGTCTTAGTTTTCTTTAATTGCAAAATCTCCTTAAGTGATTCTGGATCTAAAATCCACTCTTGTATAATCCTATTTATAGTATTATATTTACTAGATTCTTCATCAATTTTACTATCACCAATTGACTTAACCTTTCCAAAAGAGTCTATAATAACTATTTTTGCATTGTTGCTTTCCTCAAATTGTCTCATCATATGATTTAGATTTAAATTGTTTATATAGCTTTGACTGTATAGGCCGTTAAATCTTTCAATATTTTTTTCAAATCGTCGTATTTTTCTCTTTACGTAGAAGTTTTCAAAAGAAAGGCTTTGAAAATAAATTATTGCAGAAATAAATAGTATTAAAATAACAGAGGTAATTATAAAGAGTTTTTTCCATAATTTATTCTTCACTTTTGCACCTCAAATCTGTAACCGCTGCCTCTTATTGTAGTAATAAGATAGGCTTTACTTTTTAATTTTTCTCTTAATCTTTTAATATTGGTGTCTACAGTTCTTGTATCTCCATAATAGTCTATTCCCCAAACATTATCTAAAATTTGATTTCTTGTCAAAGCTATACCGCTATTTTTTACTAAATATAACAGTAATTCATACTCTTTAGGGGATAATATAATTTCTTCTCCATCCACTGTAACCTTATGGGATAATTCGTCAATAAATAAACCATCTATATCCATATTAGTTGAGTTATTTTCCTTAGAAGTTTCATATCTTTTTAACAGGACCTTTATTTTTGCTACTAAAACCTTTGGACTAAAGGGTTTTGTTACATAATCATCTGCCCCAAGCTCATAGCCTAGCAATTTATCATCTTCTTCAGAACGGGCGGTAAGGATGATAATGGGAACATCTGATGTTTTTCTTATGGTCTTACAAGTTTCCCAACCATCCATAAAGGGCATCATAATATCTAGTACAACTAAATCAACTTTTTCCTTATTAAAAAGTTCTATAGCTTCGATGCCATTTGAGGCTTCAAGGTATTTATAACCTTCCTTTTTTAAATAATCACCTAGCAATATTCTCATTCTCTTTTCATCTTCTACCAGTAAAATCGTTTTATCCATAACATCACTCCATATTTCTATCTAATGTAAAATTAACATAAGATAAGCCATATTTCAAACGAATTGTATTGAATTAATTAATATAGTATTTAGATGTTGATATCTGGATTTTTAGAAATAGAAGCTACTATATATCTATAATATAATAGTCTTGGTGAAGTAGCAATTAATGATTTCTGTTAATAAACTATAGTAAAAAACTATAGTTAAATGGAACGGTGAGAATATGGATAAAATAAGAAACTATTTTAAAAAGATTCACC
>Ga0209537_1002249_pt1 | contig 19718 bp, 19 predicted proteins | sample BioPla4DNA1_FD_187698 | JGI IMG/M metagenome (GOLD analysis project Ga0209537, IMG submission 187698) | Biogas fermentation microbial communities from Germany - Plant 4 DNA1 (SPAdes) (version 2) | ecosystem: Engineered > Bioreactor > Anaerobic > Digestate | place: Bielefeld, North... | reverse complement strand
GCAAAAAGTTAGTTAACATTTCACCCTTTATTTAGTGTACCCTAAAAACGGTAGGTTTTGTGCTCTTTACTCATATTTTAAACTATTCAAAAGCAAAAGTCACGGAAAATAAACCTTGTTCTATTACTGGATAAATATTGATTTCTCGCAGTTTCAGAATCTGTGGAATTTACTTTTGCAAAGTGGAATTTAACTTTTCAATTCACCAAAGCTTCATTCCCCGATTATTTTTACCAGTACCCTCTTATTGCGCTTTCCGTCAAATTCCCCGTAAAATATCTGTTCCCATGGCCCGAAATCAAGTTTGCCGTCTGTTACGGCCACAACCACTTCCCTGCCCATTACCGTTCTCTTCAAATGGGCATCGGCATTGTCTTCGTATCCGTTATGCGCATATTGGCTGTATGGTTTTTCGGGAGCAAGTTTTTCAAGCCATTTCTCAAAATCCATGTGAAGGCCCGGTTCGTCATCGTTGATAAAAACGCTTGCCGTTATATGCATTGCGTTGACAAGGCAAAGCCCCTCCTTAATCCCGCTTTCCTTAAGGCACTGCTCAACATCCGGGGTAATATTGATAAAGGCCCTCCTTGTCGGAGTATTAATTACAAGCTCTTTCCTGTATGACTTCATGTTTACCACCCGTTCTACAGTTTTATACCAAATATAATATTTTTTATGGTACTAATCAACCCTTAGATCTTTAAGCTGCCTCAAATATTTCCCGGTATATGAATTCGGGTTTTTTGCCACCATTTCAGGCGTACCCGTTGCAATTACGGTACCTCCGCCTTCCCCGCCTTCGGGACCGAGGTCTATAATATAGTCCGCGGTTTTTATTACATCAAGATTATGCTCTATAACAACTACAGTATTGCCTGCATTAACAAGTTCCTGCAGAACATCTATCAGCTTGTGCACATCGGCAATATGAAGACCTGTTGTCGGTTCGTCGAGAATATACAGTGTCCTGCCCGTGCTCTTCTTCGACAGCTCGGTTGCAAGTTTAACCCTCTGCGCTTCACCCCCGGATAACGTGGTGGACGGCTGGCCAAGTTTTATATATCCGAGCCCGACCTCTTTAAGAGTATTCAGCTTCCTGCTTATACCCGGAATATTTCTGAAAAACTCCGCTGCCTCATTAACGGTCATGTCCAGTACATCTGCTATACTCTTCCCTTTATATTTAACTTCGAGAGTCTCCCTGTTATACCGTTTCCCTTTGCATACCTCGCATGGTACATAAACATCGGGCAGAAAATGCATTTCAATTTTTATAAGCCCGTCCCCCCTGCAGGACTCGCACCGCCCGCCCCTGACATTGAAGCTGAACCGGCCCTGGTTATAGCCGCGAATCTTTGCATCGTTTGTTGATGCAAACAGGCTCCTTATCTGATCAAACACACCGGTATAGGTTGCAGGATTTGAGCGCGGGGTTCTGCCTATTGGTGCCTGGTCTATTTCAATGACTTTGTCAAGGTTCTCTATCCCCCTGATTTCCTTGTGCGCCCCGGCCTTTGTCTTAGCCCTGTTCAGCCTTGCGGCAAGCTCCTTGTACAGTACCTCGTTTACCAGTGAGCTCTTTCCCGACCCCGACACACCGGTAACGCATATGAACAGGCCTATCGGAAAACTGACGTCAATATTCTTAAGGTTGTTTTCACATGCACCAATTACCTCTATTGCTTTCCCGTTCGGTGTCCTTCGCCTTTCAGGCACCTCAATTTTCCTTTTACCGCTTAAATACATGCCCGTAATGGACCTGGGATTGTTTATGATATCTTCAAGCGCACCTTCGGCGACAATGCACCCGCCTTCCACTCCGGCGGCAGGTCCCATGTCGATAATATGATCGGCGCAACGCATCGTGTCTTCATCATGTTCAACTATTATCAGCGTATTGCCGGCATCCCTGAGCTTTTTCAATGCGGCCAGCAGCCTGTCATTGTCCCGCTGATGAAGCCCAATGCTCGGCTCATCAAGGACATACAGCACACCCGTAAGACCCGAGCCTATCTGGGTGGCAAGACGAATACGCTGGGCCTCGCCTCCCGACAACGTGCCGGCAGAACGCGACAGTGTGAGATAATCAAGGCCGACATTAACCAGAAAACCCAGCCTTGCTTTTATCTCTTTAAGAATCTGCCCGGAAATAAGCGCTTCCTTTTCGGTCAGTTTAAGGGAAGAAAAGAATTCAATGCATTCCTTTATAGGCATCCTCGTGACTTCGGCTATGTTTTTTCCTCCCACTGTAACGGCAAGGCTTTCCTTTTTCAGCCGGTCGCCGTTGCATTCATTGCATGGGATCTCGGCCATGAATTGCTCGTAATACTGCTTCATGCCTTCGGAAGTGGTCTCCATGTACCGTCTTTCCATGCTTGTTATCACGCCCTCAAAGGGCGCATAAAATGTTCCTCTTCCGTTTTCGCCCCTGTCATAGCTAACCTTTATCTTTTCATCACCTGTGCCGTTCAGAATGATATCCAGTATTCTCTTCGGCAATTTCCCGACAGGCGTGTTTATATCAAAACCATAGTGCTTTGCCAGGGCAGCAAGATACGCATATCCATAGCTGTCGCTGTTGGCAAAATTCCATCCCCCGGCGTTTATTGCGCCTTCGGCAAGGGATTTTGAATAATCAGTAACCACAAGGTCGGGATCAATTTTCCGAAAGGAGCCGAGACCGCTGCATGCCGGGCATGCTCCATAGGGATTGTTGAATGAAAACATTTGCGGGGTGAGTTCCTCCACGCTGATACCGCAGTCAGGACAGGCAAAGTTCTGGCTGAACAGGATCTCTTCACCGTCCTGGACAACCACAAGAAGCAGCCCGCCCGACAGGCGGAGGACTGTTTCAACAGAGTCGGTGAGTCTTTTCTGGATACCCGGCTTGATTATGAGCCTGTCTACAACTATTTCAATCGAATGCTTTTTGTTCTTTTCAAGCTTTATATCTTCATGGATGTCCATTACTTCCCCGTCAATGCGTACCCTGACAAAACCGTTTCGTTTCGCATCGTCAATGAGCTTTGTGAATTCGCCCTTCCTTCCCCTGACAACAGGTGCAAGCAGCTGCAGCCTTGTGCCTTCGTCCAGGGCCATGATACTGTCCACCATCTGGTCCACCGTTTGCTGCGTGATTTCATTTCCGCACTCTGGACAATGAGGAATCCCGATCCTGGCATAAAGAAGCCTTAAGTAGTCATATATTTCGGTTACAGTTCCGACAGTTGAGCGGGGATTGCGGCTCGTTGTTTTCTGATCTATCGATATTGCGGGGGATAACCCTGTTATATACTCTACGTCCGGCTTTTCCATGAGGCCTAAGAACTGGCGGGCGTAGGATGATAAAGACTCAACGTACCTTCTCTGGCCTTCGGCATAAATGGTATCAAAAGCAAGGGAGGACTTACCCGACCCGCTCAGCCCGGTAATAACAACCATTTTATTCCGGGGTATTTCCACGTCTATATTTTTCAGGTTATTCTCACATGCACCTTTTATAAAAATGCTGTTCTTCATCGAAATCAGCTCCATGCTTACAGAAAAGTTGGATATCGTTTTTTTATTTTTCTATATATTTGCCCGTTAAAAAAAACAATAACCTTATAATGAAACATACACATTATAACAAAACACATTTAAATGTGCAAACATTTGTTCGGTAAAAAATAGAAATAAATGAAAAAAGCCCGGCACACAAGGCCGGGGCTTTGTTTCCCGGAGCAACCGGTTTTTGGCATATGGCAACAGAAAAGCAAGCCTCAGTCTTTTACAGCCGCTTTTCTTACAAGCAGCCAGCTCAGCGCGCTGAACACAGCAAACAGGACAAAACAGGTCAGCATACATATAGCAGGATTTCCGAAAATGGCCGCGATGATTCTGCCAAGCACTGATCCTATGGCTCCTTTAAGCAGAAAAGTATCAATTATGGGCACAACAACAAGAAAAAGCGCAGGTGCGCCGATGGACACCGTTACCTTCAGTCCCTTGTTCATCCGGTAATATAGAGCGGTAATTAAAAAGCCAAGAGCCATAAGCGCAATATAAAGAAAGAAGCAAAACAGGACCGACAAGAGAAAGTTTCCAATTTTAAAAATATTATGTCCGTAAATCATTTCGAGCAGCCCCTGTAAATAGACCACGTCGCTTGACAGGAAGATGAGTTTGCCTGTCAGCGCAAGAACGCCGTCGATCAATGCCATTATACCTGAAATTGCAATGGTACCGGCAATTTGGCTGATAAACATGGTCCTCCTTGATATTCCGTTCTGCATAAACATCCTGAAATCTTCGGTGAAAGAATTCAGACCCACAACAAACAGAAAGATTGCCGACGCAACTTCAATTCCCTGCATATTGCCCTTTAAGTCAGAATTATCCCTGATTAATACCGAAAACATGAACATTAATGCAATAACAATCAGAATAACTGCATAAAAAACCAATACGGCATTTTTGCTGTCATACAACTTGTATTTAAAAGCAACTTTAAGATTCATTCCCTGTCCCTCCCTGATTGGTTAACTGGATAAACAGTGTCTGCAAATCTACCTTTGATAACTCAATATTTGATGGAATAGCCTTTTTGTCGGGGACTCCCTCTACATAGGCAGTTTTCAGGCCTCCCAACGTTTCATAACCCAGTACCCGTTTCCCGGCTGTATATCTGTCTATATCCGAAATACAACTCGAAACGCAATAATACCCGGATAAAAGCGACTCTCTTGATTCGTTCCGGATAATTTCACCCTCCCGGATAATGACAATGTCTTCAACAACCTTTTCAACTTCGTCAATAAGGTGCGTGGATATTATATAAGCAGCAGGATTTTCGGAATATGTCTCAATCAGAACCTTATAAAACAAATCCCTGTGGTTTGCATCCAGCCCTAAAACCGGTTCATCCAGCAGCACGTACGGGACATTTGTGCATAATGATGTAATCAGCTTGAAAATTGAACAATATCCTGTGGACAGAGCCTTAATCTTTTTGCCGGTATTCAGCCCGAACCGTTTTGAGAGTTTCAAAGCCCTGTCGGCATCAAAGTTCGGGTAGAATTCCCCGGTCCAGAAAGGCTTCAGATACTTTCATGTTTTCAGGGTAATAATTCTTCTCGCTCATCATAAATATTTTCGAAAGTACCCTGTCGTTTTCAGCAATTACTTCTCCGTCAAGCAGAACGCTTCCCTCGTCTGCGAATATTTTGCCTGTTATTATGTTCAGCAGCGTGGTTTTTCCTGCACCGTTCCTGCCTAACAACCCGTAAATTTTGTTCTTTTCAAATTGAACGCTTACATTTTTTAATGCCTGAACATCCCCGTAGTTTTTGGATACATTGGTTATTTTCAGTCCGCTCATTCATCGAACCCCCTCTCTATCATTGCTATTATGTCGTCCTTTGACAGGTTCAGCCTCTTTGCCTCGGCTGCAAGTTTTAAAATGTACTTGTCATAAAATTCTTTCTTGCGTTTTTCGCGCAAAATCTTTACTGCGCCGGTTGCTACAAACATTCCAATCCCTCTCTTCTTATAAACAAGACCGCTGTCCACCAGTATGTTGATTCCCTTAAGTACCGTTGCCGGGTTGATCCTTAAACCGACAGATATTTCGGTAGAGGAAGGAATCTGCGATTCTTCCGGATAAGCACCCGACAGGATCGCATCCTCGATCTGTTCGGCAATCTGTATGAAAATCGGCCTTTCATCCTCAAAGTTTATCTGCAACCCGTTCCCTCCTTCCATGTGATTGTATAAAGGCTAATTACTTAGTCGGTTAATTGGTTAGTTACTTATATAACTAACTATACCACAAAAATTTTCTTTGTCAATAAAAATGTTAAAAATTCTCATCCCGGATATGAAATTTGAGTGAACAGGTTTCCAATATCCTGAAAAGCAATCAATGCAAGGAGCTGAAAATATGCAGAAATGCGGGTGCTCCAATTGGCACCCGCATTACCCGGTCCATGCTTTTGCATGCAAGATATTCAGTATTATGCATCCTTTCTCCAGCCCAGAGGATAACCGGCAGCCGGGTTTTCCGGAATCTTTGTCAGCACTTCCCTTTCGGGCTTTGGTTTTTCAGCCCCGAACACAATTTCCCTCTGGGTTTTGAGTATTAACCTGTTAATAAAATTCATTATATTAACAAACCTGTATTCATTATTTGTCCCGGTTCTCGTCTCCATATAAAATCCGCTCCTTTCAAGGGTCTTCCTTAAGCTCCGTAATCCTCTTCCTGTTATGTATATTTCAGCTTTATATAAAATGTTCATAAATCACTCATACCTTCCCTTATCATTTTCTTTTCGTTTTGCCTTCTTTTCTTTTTATTTCTAAGTTCATTTTCATGCACTCTTGTTGCCGGATTTATGTTCCACCTGTTACGAATTTTCCTCATATAATCATAAGTAGTCTTCATGTCCCACTCTCCTTCCCGGCCTTTAACCCATGCGTTGCAGTGTTTCAGGCATCAAAAAAGCACGCTGCCGCGTGCTGTTTATTTTGCTCTTATTAAGTATGTACTGCAAAATTGCTGTTACAGCCTGACTGCATCGTTACGCACCGGAATCTGCATTACAGAGTCCTGAATTCCGGTACCATATATTAAGCTAAAGAAAAACCACCTTTTTCAAATTTAAAGACACTTCCAACACTCCCTTCATATTGTTGTAATCCTTTCAGTCAAAGGATCCCGGAGCTTATTCCCTGATTAATTATAAGAGCGCTGCCATTCCCTGTCAATGCAGAGAACAGTTATACTTAAACCCTACACATTCTGCATGGGTTTATAAAACACTACAGTTCCGATTTATTGTTTACATTAAACCGGGGTTATAGGTGAGAACTACTTGCATCAGCTGTCTTCTGCTTTGTCATTCTCCACTATAATATTCCTGTCATCCAGCTCGTAAAACTTTATGTACTTCAATTGCCTGATTTCCTGGGCGCTTCTCCTGGAAATCAGGATTTTCTTTGTTTTATCGGCGAACTGTACTTCGTATATGTTAAATCCGAACAGCGATAAAAGGGGATTTATGTAAACCAGATCGGTTCTGACATACAGAACCCCGATAATTAAAAATATAAAAATCAATGCAGTAAACTCATCAGCCCCGATTATATGAAATCCGACAAACGGAAACAGGCAGGATACCAGGTAACCGGGAAGCTGATCGTTTCTGGATACTACATTAGTTACCTCACGATTATCCGGCTTCATTTTGGTACTTACGATTTTAATTGCAGCAATGAACCCTATAATGGCAATCACTGCAAATACCCATGTGAATTCATTAAATCCATATTTACAGGTCATGGCTATAAATAGCAGGGAATAGGAAGACAGAAACAGAAAAGGCTTATTTGTAATACTGAACTTCATAATAAAATACCTCCTTCTTTCATCTCTCTTAACAATGACTTTTCTCTCTGTAACAAATCCTGCTGCTTACCCGTGATCCCCGTGATGAAGCAAAACATAAGCCTGTATGAGATGTCCTGCCAATACTTAGTATACACCTTTTTGGATATTTTGACCACTTTTCTGCAATTTTCATTCATTTACTGTTTTATCCGTTATTTTGCATTATTTTTTGCGGTTGAAGAAAACCGCCCTATGCAGATTTCTGCATAAAAAAACCGTCAAAGGCAGTTCACCAATGACAGTTTTTTAAACCCTTCCGCCCGGAGAGGCGGAAGAGCGGGGGGGGGCTTCGGTTTCAGATCTTTTCAGCCAATTCCGAGGCAATGGCGTAAATCTCGTCATCCGGCGGATAATCGAGATTGTCGGATACTTTTTCATCAGCAATAACCAATGCCATATACAGCGGAATATCTTTCTTCGGTACCTGGAAGCATCTTTTGGACAGTACACTGTACATATCCTGCACGGGATCCCTGTCCCGGGAATTTCCCGTACCGTACAGCCCATAATATGCATCCCTCGCAAGCAAATAAGTCATCATGGCAAAAGAAGGCCTTTCCTTCGGAAAAAGCCTTGCCAGTATCTGCTCTATCTTTTCCTTATGCTTCCCGCCATATTTAAATGCCCATTTTTTATATTCATCAAGCCCTGCCTGTTTTTGGGCTTTTGTCTTGAAAGACATCCATTGTATCTCTTTGCCCATTTTGCCGTCTCCTGGTATTTCATAATAAACCGCTTCCCGAATGAAGGTTAAAGCAGGAGAAAAACGAAGTTTTCTCCTGCCCGTACATTCTATGCGTTATTTCGGATTTATAACACTTTGAACCTCGGGTGAATTCACATTGCTTGAATCAACAATCAAAACACCCGTATCAATTTTCTTTTCAGTTACCGTTCCACCATTGGCAAGTTCAAGAGCCAGCTTAACGCCGTCATAGCCCATATAATACTGGCGCTGGACAACCGATGAGCAAATGTACTCGCCCGATTTGATCATGTTTGCGATTTCGTCGGAAAAATCAAAACCTATCATGACGATGTCTTTTCTGCCCGACTCGGCAAGAGCGGTAACGAAGCCAACTGTGGAACCGTTGTTCGGACCGAACATGCCCACGAGGTTCGGATAAGCTGTTAAGAAGTCCTGACCGAAAGCAGTGGCTTTTTCAATTGAACCCTCATTTACCTTTATATCGTCGTTAAGAACCTTCCATGCCTTCGGGGCATTTGCATCCCAGTATTCGTTAAAACCTTTCAGGCGGTCTATAATGGTCTGTGAGCCTGCTGCCCCGATCTGAACGGCTATAACAGACTCCTTGTCCTCGGAAAGCCCGGTTTCCCTGAGTTTCTTCAGCATTTCTTCGGCAGCCATTCTTCCGGCTTCAATGTTGTCGGTCAGCAATGCTGCGCTGTAATCTTCACCGTTAACAACAGTATCAACAAGCACCACCGGAATACCTGAGAGGTAAGCTTCCTTTACGGGACCTGCCAGGGAAGTAGAGTCAACGGGACCTATTACAATAGCGTCAACTTTTGCCGAAACAGCATTCTGCAGCAGCGTGATCTGGCCCTCGATGTCGGATTCCGCGCTCACACCGGTTACGATAACTTCGCATCCCAAATCCTTACCAGCCTGCTCTGCGCCTGCCTGGAGGACGGACCAGTACTGGTTGCCTATTACCTTAACAATCAGCGCAATTTTCTTTGGTTTCTGTCCTGCGCCCGGATCTGAAGAATCAGATACTGCAGGATTGTCTGCAGGTTCCTTTGAATCCGAGGAGCTCTTTTGTCCGGGACTGCATGCGGTCATTGAGAGAATCATGGCAAAAATCAGGATTAAAACAAGATACTTTTTCATAGTCGGCCTCCTTTTTTTATTTTTTATGAAACACGGCATAGCCCGTTTCACAATATGGCTGTAATTCATTCCGGCCAATTTACGCCCGGTTCAGGCTCTTTCGTTCCGTACCGGCATATCCTATACATTCCGGCGGTGCCTTCTCGCCTCTGCGGCGCAGGCCGCAACAAGTATGAAACCGATTATCGCCTGCTGCCAGTATGAACTTACTCCGTTCAGGTTAAGCCCGTTACGGAGAATACCCATTGTCATTGCACCGATAATTGTGTTAAGGATATTACCTTCTCCCCCGGTATTCGATACACCGCCAAGAACCGCCGCAGCTATGGCCTCCGCTTCATATCCCATACCGGCCGTGGGCTGCGCGGAACTTAACCGTGATGCAACCAGGATACCGCAGATGGACGCTGAAAAACCGCTGATGCTGTATGCAAAGATACGCGTGCCAACGGCATTTATACCCGAAAGTTTGGCAGCTTCGAGGTTTGAGCCGCAGGCATATATCTGGCGGCCAATCCTGGTCTTCGACAATACTATTGCAAGGATTAAACCGTAAACGGCAGTTATAATTACGCTGTAAGGTATTCCGTTAGGAAGGCGTCCGCCTCCTAAGATATAGAACTTCTCCTGTACTTCCACGGAAGGAATGGTGGTTGTATAAATCGGCATACCGTTTACCAGCACATTCGCAAGTCCCCGGTAAACCCACTGCATGCCCAGGGTTGCAATAAACGGAACAACACCTAAGATTTCAATGGAAACGCCGTTGATAATACCCGATACCAGGCCCACAAGCAGGGCGGTCAGTATGGAAAGCCATAACGGTGCGCCCGCTGCAAGCATTTTAACTACAACAATCCCGGACAACGCCATTGCTGCGCCTGCCGATAAATCGGTACCGCCGCAGACAAGGCAGAAAGTCAGGCCATACCCCAGTATGCTGTATGTAACAATTTGCTGCGTTATATTAATAAGGTTTGTTTTTGACAGGAACAGATCGGGCTTAAGCAATGAGAACACAATAAACATCAGGATCAACCCGGTTCCCGAAAGTATCGCCTTCTTTGATTCCGTGCTTAAATTGCTGAAACCTTTATTTCCTTCACTTCTTTCGCCATTGAAAATTCCAAACTTACTCATAACCTGTTACCTCCATGTCAGAATGCATGTAACCTGGGAGCAGGTTTGCCTTCAAGAATGTTATAACCCGCTGCAAGGTAGAGAATTTCTTCCTGCGTGGTTTTTTTGGGATCAAGCTCGCCGTTTATGGAGCCTTTATGAATTACAAGAATGCGATCACTCATGCCCAGTATTTCAGGCAGCTCTGAAGAAATCATGATTATTGCCACACCCTGGTCGCTCAGCCTGTTGAACAATTCGTAAACCTCGAACTTGGCGCCAACGTCAATACCGCGGGTGGGCTCATCCACGATAAGAATCTTTACATCATTGCAAAGCCATTTCGACAATACAATCTTCTGCTGGTTCCCGCCGGACAGGTTCCTGACTTTCTGCCTGAGCCCCGGTGTCTTTATCTTTAATTTTTCTATATATTCTTCCGCATTCCGCCTTCCTTTCTTGTCATCAATAAAGCCAAGGCGGCTGAGCTGCTTTAAATGCGCCATGTTTATGTTATATTGAACGTCAAGCCCGAGAGCCAGCCCGTCAAATTTCCGGTTTTCGGTTGCATAGCCGATCCCGTGGGCAACTGCCTGCCTTACATTCCTGATTTTCACAGGCTCGCCATCAATGTACAGTTCCATGCTGTCAGCCCTGTCGGCCCCGAAAATACACCTCATGATTTCCGTACGCCCTGAACCGACAAGCCCGGATATGCCTAAAATTTCCCCCTTGCGGACGAAAAGCCGGTCTACGTTTACCTTGTTCTTTCTTCTGATGTTACGGGCTTCAAGCACAATATTGCCGATCTTCCGCTCATGCTTCGGGAACTTGTCTTCGAGGGGCCGGCCTACAATCATATTCACAAGTTTGTCGAGGGTGATATCCTTCATGTAGACAGTTCCGATATACTTGCCGTCTCGAAGCACAGTGGCGCGTTCACAGATGCGGTTTAGTTCCTCCATGCGGTGGGATATGTACACCATGCCGATTCCCCTGGCCTGAAGGTTACGTATAATATCAAACAACTGGTCGATCTCGCGTTCGGTAAGCGTTGCCGTGGGCTCATCCAGTACCAGTATGCGACAGTCCCTTGAGATGGCTTTCGCGATTTCCACCATCTGCTGCTGCGCCACGCTTAATGTTCGTACAACCGTATGGGCATTTATGTCGATGCCAAGATTATCCAGTATCTTCTGTGCTTCTTTGTACATTGTCCTGTCATCAATTAACCCGTGCTTCATAACCGGACGCCCAATAAAAATGTTGTCTGCGACGGACATATGCGGGCACAGGTTCAGTTCCTGGAAAATAATGCTGATTCCAAGCTCCTGCGCTTTCGACACCGAATCTATATGAACTTCCTGGCCCTCGATGAAAATCCTGCCTTCGTCGCATTTGTATACACCCGACATAATTTTCATAAGGGTGGACTTTCCCGCGCCGTTTTCGCCCACCAGGCCGTGGACCTCTCCCTTGTTTACTGAAAAAGATACATTATCCAGCGCTTTAACGCCCGGAAAGCTCTTTGAAATGCCTTCCATCCTGAATAACTCTTCACCCAAGCCATGACCTCCTTTAGCTACAGATTTCCTAAAAAAGAGCGCAAAAGTACCGCCGGAGAAAAAGGATTTTTCTCCGTAACTCCTGTCAGGCGTGTATTTTACAGCCTTTCATTATCTTGAATTGTAAAATTCGAAATAATCAAACCCCGGAATAAAAATATCTTCCCTGCTTATTGAACCGTCCTGAAGAGCATTTTCCAGAGCCTTGTTATACCTTTCGGTTAATGCCGCAAGTCCTTCATCAATCGGTATTTCCCCTGCAAATATTGCCTCGTATACAACATCCGCCGGATCCCCTTCGAGGTGATTGTTCAGGAAATTATGCACCTGCTGCGGGAATACCACTGAATTTTCAATGTCTGTAAAGTTTTTAATCCCCATATAATGCAGCGGGATGTTTTCCTTTACATTAGCGCTTACAGTTGTCCTAAGAGGTTCCCCGTTTCTTACAAACTCGCTTTGGTGCATAAAAAGGTATTCAATAAAGTTCCATGCTTCATCGGGGTACTCGGTTTCTTTGGCTATAACCTTGCCCATGTCAAAGAACATATAGCTTTTGCCCCTTCTGTCGCCTTCAAAAACCGGGATCGGGGCCGAATCCCAGTTAACATCGCATTTAATCTCATTATTGCCAAACTGTGCAACCTGCCAGTTCCCGTCTATCATCATTCCGTACCTGCCCTGGCCGAACTGCGCCCTGCACACTTCAATATCCAGGAGCAGTGAATCAGACGGCATAATCCCTTCCCTGTCCAGGCTTACCAGGTACTCAATCACTTTTTCCTGTTTCATGAAATCGAATCTTCCGGTTTCCCAGTCGAAACCGTTTTCACCAAGCCGGCCTGATACCGTGCATATATTGTCGATAAAGCGGTACCAGTTTGATGATGTTTTCAATGCTATTGCAAAGCCGTAATACTTACCCTGACCCATTTCGGTTATCTTCCGTGCATATTCCTTCATCTGTTCCAGCGTTTCGGGAGGGCCGCTCAGCCCGGCTTCCGCAAACAAATCGGTGTTGTATATCAGCCTGAAAAATGACACCCGTTCGGGAATGGTATAAAGTTTTCCCTTGTAATAAAACTGTTTCTGTGAAAATACCTCGGGATAAAAATTTTTCCTGAACTCTTCGGTAACATAATCATCCAGCGGGAGAATACTGCCTGACTGTGCCAGCTGGGCTATCGTAAGCCCGCCGTTTAATTCAAAAACATCGGGAGGCCTCCTTGCCGCCAGTGCCATTTGTATAACATTCCTGTAGTTCTCCCCGAAAACCTCGAACTCAATAACTACATTATCGCTGTTTTCAGCGTTATACGCATCAACCAGTCTTCCGGTAACACTGTTTTTCGACGCTGCCCGCATCCAGAACCTCAGCGTTGTTTTCTGAAATTCTTCCTTCGGACCGGTTCCGGTTTCGCCATTGGACTGCCTTCCGGTGTTACAGCCCGGAAGGACAGCAAGCATAATGATCGTACATATTAACATAACCCGTGTTCCGAACAAACGACCTTGCATTTTTGCTTCTCCTTCTGCTGTTTTTTCACGGATGCTGTAACGAATGTTCACTGATCACTTATGCAAAAGCCTGAGTTTATTATAATAACAGCAACCCTTCAGGAACAGTAAGCAGATTTTAGAAAAAGGTTAGTTTTTTTTACTTTCGCTCCCGGAATTCTCTCGGGCTCCTGCCGGTATGCTTTTTGAACAGCTGGCTGAAGTACTTCGGGTTTCCGTACCCGATTCTTTCTGATATTTCGTAGACAGTCATCCTGGTATTCAAAAGAAGTTTCATGGCTTCTTCCATTCTTTTGCCGGTCAGATAGTCAATAAAATTCTCGCCCAGTTCCTGTTTGAAAAGCCTGCTCATATAACTGGAGTTGAGGTAAAATATTTCAGACAGGGTATTAAGGGTTATATCATCGGCATAATTCTGATCTATGTACTGTTTTACCTGGTTTATCAATGTCTTCGCACCAGGATTGCCTGTCCGGAACAGGTCTTTGGCAAGCCTTTGGAAAACATCGGTGAACTGATCTTCTATCTCTTTAAGGGTTAACGCGTATTTTTTCTGATCAAAGTCATTAATAAAATTTTTCAATAACGTATCATCCAGCCCGATACCCTCGATATTTCTTCTTATTATCAGAAGCTCGTTCCTCAATTCTTCAAGAATTCCGGTCGGGTCGGCTCCTTTCAGGGTTCTGATTAATCCGAAAATCTCTGCAATAACACCCGGTATATTGTCGCAGTCACCTGTAATAACACTGTTCTCAAGTCTTTTCCATATATTTCCCGGAATACTGACTCTAAGAGTATCGCCTGCAATATCATTGTAAATGATAACCTTTCCCCATCCCGTCAGCAGCTTGTACCGCAGTGCGCTTACCGCTTCCCTGAAAGATTCGGCTGCATCTTCGATACGGGTATGCATATTGCTTACGCCTATTGATGCAAGCATGTTCAAATGCCTTGATACCTGGCGAATGATATCACCCAGCACATTCACAAGCATATGACTGCTTATGCAGGATACCTCGACAACCATGATAATCTGCTTCCTGTGCATATAAAAAACCTGCCCGTAAGTTTTTGCGTTAATCAGCTCATCCGCTATATTGGCCGCCGCAAATCTTACCAGTTCCCAGTCGTTTTCGGTAAATCCTCCGGCCCGCTCAGCAATTTCGAATTCTAAGACAGCGCATACATATTTTTTAGGAAATCTTTGTATCCCGGCACGGCCGAGTTTGTCCAACGCATCGCCAAAATCGGTTATTTCACCGCTGACAATGTCATATAACAGTTTGTTTCTCAGGAATGATTCGCTTTCCAAAAGTTTGCGGTTAAGGTTCTCCAGCCGCTCTTTCTCGCGGTTTGAAATGATCACAGATTCCCTTATGTCCTGCAAGATTTCTATCAGTTCATCTTCTTCAACAGGTTTAAGCAAATACCGTACCGCTTCGTATTTCATGGCCTGCCTGACATATTCAAAATCCTGGTACCCGGACAGGACGATGCACTTTGTTCCGGGCAACTCTTCCTTTACCCTGCGTATCAGCTCAAGGCCGTTCATGAAAGGCATCTTTATGTCGGTTATAATAATATCGGGTTTGAAGGTCTTCATAACCGAAAGTGCATCCCGCCCGTTTTTTGCTGTTTCAATGCTGCCTATACCAAATTCAGACCAGTCTATCAGATGTTTCAGTCCGTCAAGAATAGGCTGCTCATCATCAACTATCAAAAGTCTGAGCATCTGAATCACCAACTTCCGATTTGATTGTATACGGGATACGGATCTCTATTCTCGTACCTTTTTCGGGAGCACTGAAAATACTGATTCCATAGGATTTTCCGAAATAATACATCAGCCGTTTATGTACATTGACAATTCCAATCCCAATCCTGTCGGAGGCAGCTGCGTTATTAAGCGCGTTCCTGATTTCAGCCAGTATCACTTCATCCATTCCGACCCCATTGTCGTTTACTTCGATAAAGATATCGCTCCCCTGTTTCCTTCCTTTTATTTCAATTACGCAGTCCCCTTCCTTTGACTCAAACCCGTGAAATATTGAATTTTCTATCAGGGGCTGCAGCGTCAGCTTCAATATCAGGGCATTAACAATATCATCCTCCATATCGATTATCAGCCTGAACCTGTTGTTATACCTCATGTTCATGATATCAATATAATAACCTACATGGTTAAGCTCTTCCTCGATTTCAACTATGTCATTCGACCCGATAACATTCATGCGCAGAAATCTTGAGAATTTCTTAATCATTTCGGCCACGTCATGATCCTTGTTGACAACGGCTTTCATCCTGAGAGACTCAAGGGTATTGTACAGGAAATGCGGATTGATCTGCGCCATCAGTGCCTTCAGTTCCACTTCCTGGCGTTTTATCTCCTGCACGTATTCCCGTTGCACAAGTTCCTTTATCTTATGGGCCATCTTGTCGAAGCTCCTGCCGATATCACCTATCTCATCGTTGTATTCAAAACCAACCCTGATATCAAAATTTCCGTCGGACACAAGGCTCATGGATTTGCTGAGTTTTTTCAGCGGCTTCGTTATTCCGAGGGCGATGAATACACATAAAACCACGATAACCGCAACGGTAACGGCTGTAATAATCAGCGACAGGTTACGGACCTCCCGGGTTTCCTGCAGCAGTTTTTCCTCTGAAATAATTCCAATCGTGCTCCATCCTGTATATTCCGAATTATCGAATACTATTGTCCTTATGCCGTCCCCGAGGGATTGCCTGAGGCTGCCGCTTTCCATGCTGAGGATCTTCTCGAACGCTTCGGCGAACCGCGGTATGCTGCATTGCCCTATAATATTTTCCGGGTCGAAAATCACACTGTAATCCTCCGCCATAACCAGTATGTCCATTGCGGCTGTCTTCCCGACGCTTTCAATAATTCTCTGCACTTTGTTGTATGCAACATCTATCCTGATACAGCCAAGCACATTATTGTTCGTATTATCGGTAATAACCCGGGCTACCGAAATTGCAGATTCATCACTAATCTGTCCCAGGGGGTCCTCATTCGAAATATTCTTGAAAATCATCGATTTGCCTTTACTCGATACGGCCCTGGTATACCATTTGTATTCCCACGGATTCTGATTGTAAAGAGAATATTTCCGTATTCCCTCGGTTACCAGCATTCCGTTTTCCGAAATCAGCACGATATTGATAATATCCGGCTTCAGTGTATAGATGTTGAACATGAAATTCTCCAGGTAATCTGCTTTTTCTTTCATTTCCACGTCTGAGAAATTTGATATGTCTTCCCTGAGAATTTTCTGAAGATTGCTGTCGGCCTGTGCCATCAGAGTAAATCTTTCCAAATCGTCAAAATACTTGTCGATTGTCTCATTCAGCTGTTTCAGGTAAAGCGATGAATAATCAATGACTTCCCTTTTTAGTGTACTGCTCCAGTTGACATAAAAGATATAAATTACCGCAACAATGGAAATGATAAAAACAGAAGAAAACAGCAATATCATCTTCGACTGTATTTTCAGGTTTAAAAAGAGTCTGCCCGTTTTTTTCAGTACGGCACGAATACCCTCACGTTTCATACTTCTACCCCGAATCTACCCCAAACATACCGCGTAATGAAAAATAAAAACAATAATGCACATACAAATCAGGTTCCGGTCACATGACAGGCGTCAGTTGCTGCAGAGAAAAGCGACAGACAAGGTTAACTCTACGATGCAGTTTATTCGCTTATATATATGTTACACCAACCTGGTCCAATAAAAAAGATAAATTTGGCAAATTGGCGGGTGTCCTGATCGCAGCGCATAAAAAACCGCCAAAGGTATTTAAACCAATGACGGTTGGGTAACTCGTAAACAAACTTTGTAAATTTGAACAAACTCGAGTGTAAAGAAACAACAACTGTTCAGTTACAAATAAGTTTGCTCACGTAGTTACAAAGTTTGCTCGTGATGAAATGTAGTTGTTGCAAGGCTTCTCGCTGTTTCTTCCCTTGTAGTGACAAAGTTTGCTCTCGGGTTTTATTACCTTAAAAAATATAAAAAAAGATATAAAAAATGAGAAAATGACAAGCGAGTTTGCTCGTGAGCAGTGAAGAATGACAAAGTTTGCTCGTGGAAGGTTTACTAATAAAATGAGTATTCATACGCAGGGTATAACCTACGGGAGGAAATATCGAAACCACCTACACATCTGAATTCTACTTGCTTTCGAGGGATTACAACTACGTCCGTTTAGCATATTTTTATTTATTTCTATATCTATTTTGAACACAAAAAAACCGCCAAAGGTATTTAAACCTATGACGGCTAGCGCTTGTGAAAAGCAAACTTTATATTTATAATGGTCACTTGCATTATATTGTTCCATCTCTTCCCAAGTAAAATGTTCATTTAAGGCTGCACCAGGAAACCACATTGTCTCAGCCAGATAGGATATACTCGCAATAATAACACTAATCAAAAATAAAAATCTCCTCAATTGGCACTTTTACAACTCGTGAAATATCAATAGCCAATTTAAGCGATGGGTTGTACTTACCTGCTTCAAGCCTAATGATAGTTTCCCTACGAACTCCAACTAGTTGGGCAAGTTCATCTTGTGTCATTCCTTTAAGTTGACGATATTTCTTTAAATTACAAGTAAACTTTTGGATAAGATCACCCCTTTTAATGTTTGTCATAATACCAAAAAAGAAAAGCATATGATATTATCGTAACCGCCCATCCAAAAGCACAAGTTAAAATAATTAGTTCTTTCGTAATAAAAGGAAACCCCGCAAAAAAACCAATAATAAACAAAATGACTAAAGGGATGCCAGCAGTTTTTAATTTTGCTTTTTGACTGTTCTCAAAATAACGCTCATCCTGCATTTCGTTCGCCATTTTCGCTATAAAATAATAGGCAAAAAAACTAAAAAAACTGAACCAAAATAGCGATAATGGGTTGCCCGTTATAAAATATGTGAAACCTCGAAATCCCAAGAAGCCAAAAAACCATAAATATTTGATGGATTTTCGAAACCCTTTCTTTGGCATCATGATAACCTCCTATGTGATATATTTGTAACTATGTTACAAATATATCACAATAACCATAAAGTGTCAATACCATATAAAAAATAAAATAACAGATTAGATTCCAAATCTGCTAATAGTTATTTATATAATTTTGTTTGGCATTTGCCTACAACTACGACGAAAAATAAGAATGGCAAAGTTTGCTCGTGGAAGGTTTACACATAAAATAAATATTCATACGCAGGGTATAACCTACGGGAAGAAATATCGAAACCACCTACACATACAAATTATACAGGCTTACGAGGGATTGCAACTGCTGAGGTTTTAATAATCTATACATTCTTATATTCTTTTTTACACAACAAAAAACCGCCAAAGTTAAATAACCAATGGCGGTTTGTATTATTCTCAAGCAAACTTTGCATGTTTGAACAAACTGGTGTGTAATATAGATAAAAAATGTTCAGTTACAAATAAGTTTGCTCACGTAGTGACAAAGTTTGCTCGTCTGGTAAGCGAGTGGTTGCAATGCTTCTCGCCCATAAGTTACTTTGAGAGACAAAGTTTGCTCGCGGGTTGCCTTTACTGAGAAAATATAAAAAAAGATATAAAAAATGAGAAAATGACAAGCGAGTTTGCTCGTGAGCAGTGAAGAATGACAAAGTTTGCTCGTGGAAGGTAATGAGTATTCATACGCAGGGTATAACCTACGGGAGGAAATATCGAAACCACCTAAACATCGGAATTCTACTTGCTTTCGAGGGATTAAAACTGCTGCGGATTTAATAATTTATACATTCTTATATTCTTTTTTACACAACAAAAAAACCGCCAAAGGTTTTTATACCTATGACGGTTTTGTAAACTCGCAAACAAACTTTGTAAGTTTGAACAAACTCGAGTGTAAAGAAACAAAGAACATTTAATTGCATTATCAAAAGTTATCATTATTCAGAAGAAGTACACTTAAAAATGATAATAACTTTTAATTGATGATTGCATTTATACCCTAATCCTTGTAGTAATAGTCTGTTCTATTCTTTCTTTTATTTTATTATATATTCTTAATTCTTCATCTTCACTCTCCAAAACTACAACTACAGCATATTTTTGAGGTTGATCTGACCAATTCATTTTTGAATTTACCACTAAATATAAATTGTCGTTATTATTAAAATTCGTATCTCTGGAAAATTCAAAAACAGATTTTTGTA
>Ga0209537_1002248_pt1 | contig 19721 bp, 19 predicted proteins | sample BioPla4DNA1_FD_187698 | JGI IMG/M metagenome (GOLD analysis project Ga0209537, IMG submission 187698) | Biogas fermentation microbial communities from Germany - Plant 4 DNA1 (SPAdes) (version 2) | ecosystem: Engineered > Bioreactor > Anaerobic > Digestate | place: Bielefeld, North... | reverse complement strand
CATAGTTAGCAAAACCATAATCCATAAGTTTAGCAGCTTCATCAAATCTAACTTTTGATGTAGGTGCAGCTAAAACGATGGATATAAGACGTAAATTGCCTCTTTTTGCAGTAGCAGCTAAACAACTTTTTGCTTTTGACGTGGATCCAGTTTTTATCCCGTCACATCCTTCGTAAAATCGTACTAGACGATTAGTATTGGTTAGCATGGTGTTATTCTCTGATTCCTCCAGGTGATCCAGCCAAATGGTACTCCACTGGAAAAATAAAGGATATTTTAGTAATTCCCGCGACATGATAGATACATCGTAAGCAGTAGAATAATTGCCTTCATCGGATAAACCTGTGCAATCTGAAAAATATGTGTTCTCCATTCCCAACTCTTTTGCTTTTTCGTTCATCTTGCTAACAAAGGTTTCAACTGTGCCAGAAATTTTTTCAGCTAAGGCCACACTAGCATCATTAGCAGATGCCACAATGATTGCTTTCAACAAGGCAGAAACAGGTAATTTTTCACCAGCTGCCAAAAATACTTGTGAGCCGCCCATGCTGGCCGCATACTCACTTACTACAACTTCATCGTCAAGGCTTATTCTTCCATCTTCAATGGCCTCTAATGCCAAAAGAGTTGTCATTATCTTTGTAATACTTGCAATAGGTAGCTTCTCGTGAGGATTTTTCTCATATAATATGGTACCTGTATCATAGTCCATCAATAGAGCTGATTTAGATTGAAGCTCAAAGGGCATTTCCTGAGCAGAAATATTCATGGGGAAAATCATTAGGCTAGAAAGGCACAAAAATAATGCCGTCACTTTTACTAATCTCTTGTTCAACCTTATCCCTCCTAAAAATCTATCTTAGAACCTATATCATTTATCAATAGATTCTCCATTTAGGAAGGATGTTATACAATATATATGATTGAAACTATAGTGATGGCATCGTATTATGTAAACAATTTATTTGTTAACCAAATTTCTACTACCCTTATTTTAGGCTGTCTATTAGGTGAGTATAAAGTTGGGTAGTGGATAAGTCGGAATGACCCAATATCTCCTGCACAACACGAATATCGGTTCCATTACTCAATAGATGTATAGCAAAGGAATGCCTTAAGGTGTGAGGCGTAATATCCTTTTTAATTTCTGCTTTCTGTGTGTAAAACTTAACAATTTTCCAAAAACCCTGCCTAGTCATCCTTCTACCATGGAAATTAACAAATAAAGCTTTTTCATTTTTATTGCGTACTAATTGATTTCTAGCTTCCTTTAAATATAGGTTTAGAAAAGTAAGAGCTCTGTGATCTACCTTCACAATTCTCTCCTTGTTTGAGCTGCGACATATAATTTTGCCAATATTTATATCTATATCATCAACGTTTAAGTTTATAAGTTCCGATACCTTGATGCCTGTCCCGTATAAAAGCTCCAACATGGCCTTATCCCTAATGGATTTGGGATTATCTCCATGGGGTTGATCCATTAATTTATTTATTTCATTAATAGTCAAAATACTAGGTGGTTTTCTCTGATTTTTGGGGCCTTCCAAATTTTCAGTAGGATCTTGGGAAATCTTGTTTTTTTGCACTAGAAATCTATAATAGCTTCTTATAGAGGATAATTTTCTTAAAATTGTAGACGAGGAAGTACCCTCTTTTTCCTTTTTTTTCAGATAGCTTTGAATATGAGACTTATTCACTAAACTGATGTCATCAATGCCTATAGAATTCATGTAATCCTTATATTGTCTTATATCTCTCATATAGCACTCTAATGTATTAGAAGATAAAGATTTCTCTTTTTTTAAATAGGACTCGTATTGAACAAAATCATCATTCATAAACAAAACTCCCCAAAAATTTATATAAATAGCTTTTATTATTTATTCAACAAAAACCTTTAAACTCCTCTTTTTTCATGTAATTATTTTGCTAGCCTTATCCATTATCGGAAAATCCAGATAAATAGTGGAAATAATAAAGGAGATATAAAAGTCTCAATAAACACTCCTATTAATAAAATCAAAAAAACTATCGCTACTCTTATAGTATATTGACTGACCTTATCCCTTCGGCGATTCTTTTTTAGTGAAAATAACATAGATATTATACCTATCCCAATATAACATGGAACATATACAATTGATTGGGGTAATATGCAAACTAAAGAAAATAAAAATCCTCCAAATCTATAATATTCTACCATAAAGCCAATAGTAAAGCCAAAGGAGAACCCTCTTATTCCTATAATGGCCAAAATAAAAGGAGAACCCCATATAAAGATGCCAAAAAACCAAATAAAAAATACAGTAACAAAATGCTTCCACAAGGATTCTTTAAAAATGGCCCACCGATTTATGGAAAGGCTTTGCTGGCTATTGAAGAACTCCTGTAAAAATATGCTAACATTTAGCTTTTGCTGAGATGATAATGATATTACTGTGAAAGCTCCGGCCATAATGCCAGTTGTAAAAATAAATACTATTAATAGATAAGTTATTGGATTTTCCTTAATATGCAAAATCCATTGTCTTTTTAATATCTCCCACAAACGCCAGTCCCCCTTTGGAACCCATGCATAATTTTGATGGATGCTATACTGATAAATATGCTTGACACAATGAATATATGCTTTATTTGACTTTTACATTAAAGCATATTCTACAACTGCTCCTAAGGCATAAAAAAATTCTGGATCATCCTTTAATCCTCTTCCCATAGTTGTAGGGTTTAATCCATACTCGAATAAAGAATTAATTATATTCTTACCATTTCTAATAGCTATAGGATGTTTATATAAAAGATCTGAATCCCTTAGTTGTTTTATAACATAACGATTTTTGTTATGGTCCATATAGGGTAAAACAATAGGCACAGGCTTAGTAACCAGTTCTTTAAAAATATTGATAAAATGATGGCTGATCCCATAATGGCGACTTCGAGTATCTCTGAAAGAAATTCTTGGGACGCATAATACTTGGGCTTCCTTGTTGTAACAAAGGTCAAGATAAAATCCTAATTCCAATCCACTAAATCCAAAAGGGGTTCCTGTGCCCAGGATACCAGGGCCCATTGTTATTATCATTGCATCCATATTCAAAATATTGGCTGCTAACTGTAAAGCTGTATATATGTTTACGCATTCGTAATCCCCACCAAAAGCATTACCTATGGAAATGACTGATTCTAATAAGCCCTTAGATTTTAACAATTCTATATTTTGGCTTAGCCAAACAGGTAGTGCACCATGGTCTGTAATTATACAGGCAATCTTTTTATTTTGGCTGTGGTATTTTATATGAGCACATAGGGGCAAAAGCATACTATGTAATTCCCCAATAAAAATCAATTTTCCCTTAAGATTTAGCATTTGATAAAATTTTTTATGTAAAGGACTATCCGGCTCTTCAGCAAATAGAACCTTTATTTGATTTGGTGTATATTTTAATTTCATACCATGCCCCTGCCCAAACAGTTCTATAGAACTGCAGGTGCTAAAATTGGCCATAATGTAATGATAACCGCCTGTACCAAGATTTAAAGTACAGGCTGTTGTGTTTGCTAAAACAACATCCCCTGGTTTTGCAGGTCCTGTCATTTTAATATAATTATATGCCCTCTTACAGGGATGATCTATTTTAAGAGAAACTTCTTGAAGATACTCTTGGGTCTTTTCTATTTTTTCTACAGTGGCTTTTTTAAATTCAATCATAAGCTCACTAGTACCTCTCTTTCCCAAGTTGGCCAAAACTGTCCAGATATTTTAATAGGGGAATAGAGTCAATTATTTTAGAAAAGGATTTAAATTCGGCAATAATATGTAAAAACAGCAATATTATAAAAAGGGAATACTTAACTCCTGGAAAGGCAGCTTTTAAAGTATATAGCCCTAAAACTCCTCCCAGAAGGTTGGCACCTGTATCTCCTAACATATAAACTTCATTCATCTCATCTTTAATATATACTGCGAGACTGCTATATATAGGCAACAATATCCAAAGGCTTTTTAAACCAGATGCTAAAGATATAAACAGTGTAAAAAACATAAACCCTTTAATACTGCGTCCAGGCCGTAAATCCAATAAATTAATAAAGTTTACACAAAGACAAAATAGAATGGAGTGAAAAATTATATCTATAAAACTTGAAAAATAAACTGCCGAGATCACTACCCCTATTATTAGAGCAACTATAAGCTTGACAATACCCGTAGAGATGTTCCCCGAAATCATACCTTTTATATGGCCTCTTAAACCTTTTGTAGAATTTGTTCCCAGGGAGTCATCTATATATCCCACCAAAGTCATGGATAATAGTAGTACTATATAGGCAACCATGCTATCCAAATCCACTAAACTCCATAATGAAAATACTGACAATATACATGGAATAAAAAAAATAAGGCCTGCTCCATTAACTACAACCCTACCTGAATAATTAGTTGTAACCATATTATTTTCCTTTAATATTTCAATAAGTCTGGGTTTAATATACCAAGTAAGTAATAATGCAATTATTATAGATAAAAGATGCAAAAATACAGTCATTAATTTGCCTCCTTTTGGAAAAGAACGCCCAACTTTTTTTGCAAGATGACCATCAATATATCCCAAAACTGTTTTCCCCTATGCACAAACCCCCTATAGTCTCTGCCAGTAACCCTATGTCTTATATCAATAGGTACCTCCAAGATACGCAAATTTCTCTGTACTAGATCTACTGTCATGCCAAACTCAATTCCATATCTTCTGTAATTTAATAAATCCTTGTCCAACACTTCTCTTTTAAAAGCTCTCTGTCCAGACAGGATACTAAAACATTTTTCTCCTGTTAAAGATTCAAATGCCCTTTGAGCTAGTCCCCTAACTATTCCAAATCCTCCCTTACCAGGGGTAGGTGATATTCTACCTAAAGTAACATCGGCCCTATCCTCTAATAATGGATATATTAGTTTGGTAATTTCTTTGGCCGTTTCACCAACATCAGCATCTAAAAAGACGATTATGGAATTATCTAAATGATGGATACCCTCTTTTAGAGCATGACCTTTTCCCCTATTTTTCTCAAAGCTTATAAGCCTTACCCCTTCCTCCTTAGCAATTTGTCCAGTCCTGTCCATAGAACCATCATCAATAACCAAAATATCTTTAACTATATTTAGTTTTTTTAAAGTTTTTAGGGTACTTCCCAAACGCTCTTCCTCATTATAAGCAGGAATAATTACCCCTACATCATTTGGTTGCATTTCTTCCTCCCTTTTTAAGTGTTATTCTACTTCTATAACCTCATCATTTTTTTCGAAGTATATATCAGCAGGAAATAACTCATCAGGTAAAATACCCTGACAGCCTTCTTTATATCCGTAGTTACCTGTATTTCCATAGAGTAAAGAGATTAAAGAAAGCTTTCCATATAAAGTATTAACATGATCAACAGTAGAAATACCCATTTTCTTATATTGGTCTATATCGATTAAATTATTTTCCTGATTTTCAACAACAATTATAGGAATATCATATTCTTTACATAATCCAATAAAACTATTGTTAAATTGCTCTACATTTTTTTTATTGCTACTTGTATCATTACAGGCTAATATAATTACATCATAGCTATTTTGGACACTCATGGAGCTGTGTAATAAATTTAATCTATTGAGATCCTTTATTAGAGGCGTAGAAGCTCCTGTCAATAGACTATACATTATATCTTCTGCCAATTGACTATATAATTGGGATTTATCTGCGCCTATCTGTGACGATGCAATTATTGCATCATCTAAAGATGGATTTTCTTCAAATAGTTTTGATTCAAATGTTATGCTTGTCTCTATGGAAGCCCCTGAAATCTTTAACAAACTAATAATGCTAGAAAAATCTCCTTGATCACCTACTTCTATCAGGGATACCTTTAAACCATCTAGCTTATTTTTTACTATAGAGTTAAATATGGATTCGTAAGTTTTTTTATTCTCCCTTTCAGTCTCCTCTAGGGATGCAAGTGCTTCCTTAAGCTGCTGATTTTCACTGCGCATGACTGCAAATTCTTGTTCTAGCCGCTGTACTAATATACTATGCTGTTTTTCCAAAACGTCTTTGCTTTCTAGGGAAATTCCTATAGAAATCCCTATACCTAGGGATAAAAAAACGCTAATTAGTAATATAAGATAATATTTCATATTCACCATCAAAGTCCACCTTTAAATCATCATCCTGATTATAGACCTAATAATATTCGCATACGCAAGGAAATAAGTTGATATAATTCCTTTAGCAGAGGAGAGGTTTTGGCTACGATGGTTAAAGGAAATAGAGCTGCTATAAATAATACAGCAATATAACTGGGTTTTAATCTGTTTTTATATAGTTCGCTAACCCCTTTGGCATCCACAACCTTATGGCCTACTTTCATCTGTACTAACATGGTACTAGCCATACCTGGCCTGCCTTTTTCTAAAAAATCAATCATGTTATTGTGGCTGCCCACAGTCACTATTAGCTCAGCATTTTTTTCATATGCTAGAATTAATGCAGCATCTTCACTGGTACCCACAAAGGGAAATTTAACTCCTTTTAATCCTAGCTTCTCTATACGTTTCATGCCTGGACAGGTGCCGTCAGAGTAAGCATGAACAACTATCTCCTTGCATTTCTTTAGACAATTATCACTAACACTATCCATATCTCCTATAACAATATCTGGGCAATATCCAAAATCTAAAAGGGCATCTGCTCCTCCATCTACTCCTATCATTATGGGATTTACCTCTTCAATGTAAGTACGGATAGCCTTTAGATCTTCTCGATAATTATTGCCCCTTATCACAATAAGTACATGCTGTCCTTCCATATTTGTATTAATATCTGGCAACGTAACAGGACTTATAATTAACTCTTTTTCCTTCCTGGCATAATCTAATGTGTTTTCAATAAAATTATCTAATACACTCCAAAGATTAGCTCTGGCTTCCTTCATCTTTGATTCAATATCCTCATGTGTTAAAAATTTTATATCGCACAAATATGATCCATTAACTCTTAATTGATTTTGATTTATTTCTAAATAATCATTATTGGATATTTTATCAAAGGCCTCCAGACCTATATTATCAATTATGGGAATACCTGCATTAAGCAAAATCTTTGGACCCCTGTTGGGATATTTGCCGCTAACTGAAGAAACAGCATTTATGACTGCTTTTACTTTTTTTTCAACCAACTGCATGGCCGCTACGCCATCAATATCCATATGATGGATTACAGCAATATCATTTGGGGTTAATTGAGATATAAGGGCTTTAGTTCTGACATTTTTTTTTGCATTTCCTTTAATCAGCATCCCCTCACCTCTATTCCTAACCTCTACTATCTATCATTTACATATTATTTCTATTTATTCACAAAAAAAAAAGCCCCATTAATGAGGCTTTTTTTGAAATTACTGTATTAAATTATTTTATCCGATATTTCTTGATTGCATTCTTAGTTTATCAGCCACCATAGCGATGAACTCACCATTGGTGGGTTTTCCCTTTTCGTCATGAATAGTATAGCCAAAGAGCTTATTAATGGTTTCAATACGACCGCGACTCCAAGCTACTTCAATTGCATGACGAATTGCCCTTTCTACTCTGCTGGGAGTAGTATTGAATTTTTTAGCTATGCCAGGGTATAACTCCTTTGTTATACCGCTCAAAAGGTCTACATCTTTCACCACCATAAGAATGGCTTCTCTCAAATATTGATATCCTTTGATGTGGGCAGGTACTCCCACTTCATGGATTATATTGGTTATATCTGATTCTAAGGAACTACTCTTATTAACCTTGTTAACAGATTGATAAGTTATTTCAGGGCTCTCCATTATCATGCTAGTAGTTCTTTGCTGATATTCATAATCTAAATCAAGGGCTATTTCTCTTACCCGTTTTACCAATAATTCTAAATCAAAGGGCTTAACAATATAGTAATCAGCTCCCATTAATATAGCCCTTTGTGTTATTTTATCTTGCCCTACTGCTGATAGTATAATTATTTTAGGATATGAATCCAATTTTTCCTGGTTTAACTTTTCTAACACACCTAACCCATCTAGATGGGGCATTATAATATCCAAGACAACTACATCGGGCTTCAACTGCAATATCATATCAATGGTCTGCAAACCATCATTGGCCACTCCCACAACTTGTATATCTTCATGCTTCTGCAGAAATTCGCTGATTATATCACAAAACTCCTTGTTATCGTCAGCGATTAGCACCGAGATCTTTTCCCTCATATTTTGTTAACCCCCCCATTATCTTATATCTTGTATATTTTTTATATAAAAATGATTGCATCAGTAAAAGGCAAAATTAAATTGTAATATTGCATATTTCATATCAGTAAGATGACTGTTTTTAATCTCTTTTATTTATATTCGACAAGGAGCTGTATTTTCCTTCCTGCAAATATTAAAATTATTTATTTAGTTAACAATTTCAGAATTTTTTTAATTATTTAGGTCTATTATTTTGTCGGCCTCCTCCAACATCCATTCGATAAAAATCCCATATCCTTTTTTTGGATCGTTAACGAAAACATGGGTTATAGCCCCTACTATCTTTCCATCCTGAATAATGGGACTTCCACTCATTCCCTGTACTATTCCTCCTGTATGCTCTAGGAGTATTGGATCTTTAATTTCTATGACCATTCCCTTAGCGCTAGCTCTATCTTGATAATTTATTTTTTGAATCTCTACATCAAACTCTTTAATTCCCTCTTCATCGATAGTTGACAGTATTTTAGCAGGTCCTAATTTTACATCATGCTGGTAGCATATGGGAATGGGCTCCCCCAATACGCTGGGATCAAAGTTTTTATTCATTTTACCATATATTCCAAACTGAGTATTCTTTAATATATCTCCAATAACCTTCTGTTTATTGGAAAAGGCCGCTTTTAGTTCCCCTGGATTGCCCTTTTCACCTTGTTTTATATCAATGATTTTGGACTCCATTATTTTGCCATTCTTAATGGATAGCATGGTTCCAGTATCCACATCCGTAATGGCATGTCCTAATGCACCAAAATTGTTTTTTTCAGCATCATAAAAAGTTAGAGTTCCTACCCCTGCAGTACTATCCCTAACCCATATTCCTAACCTATATTTACCATCATGATAATCCTCTACTGGTACTATATTAGTTTTAAAAATATGATTACCTCTAATAATTTCCAACTCTAAACCCTTATGTTTAGCCGTATTCACTAATTCTGAAAGGTGCTGGGCATCTTTCACTTGTATTCCATTAACTTTATCTATTATATCCCCCGGTCTCAGCCCAGCATCTAATGCAGGATTATGTGCTACTCCTTCCTTGTCATATACTTCAGATATTCCAACCAATAATGCCCCTTTTGTATATAAAGACACTCCTATGGAACTTCCACCCGGATATAGTTTTTTAGGTGGATTTACCTTTACTTGTATCCGCTTTATAGGAATCAAGCCAAAGAGCTTAAAATCTAGGGCTACATCTCCCTGATTTACAGGCTCTATAAACAAGGAGTCTCCTGGCTCATAAATATACTGATCTTTCAATGAATTGCCATTAAATTTCAATACATTTATATTGTCCCCTTCAATTTTTATAGGCAGAGGTATATTAAACTCTAAAGTCTTGGTATCTCCTAAAAATAAATGAAGTTGTTTTGGGAGCCTCTTTATACCTTGTACATAAGGCGAATAATTAAGCAACAAAAATAACAAGGCCAATACTATGCCGCATACTTTTTTTATTGTTGACTTTCCCATGTTTTAGCATTCTCCTGTCTGACTTTAGTTTTTATATCTTTTAGTTTTATACAAATAAGGTAACCGCATAAAAGTGATTTATACTAGTTAAGAATGCGTAAAATAGACAAAAAAAAGAAAAGGGAGTTACCCTTTCCCAAAAATTATAATTTATATAATAATATTTTCAGCTAAATTTATTTTTATATTCCTGTGCCATACGAATTAGCTCAGATGCATGCTCCATATTTGCCTTTGATAAGGTTCTGCCACCTGTCATCCTAGCAATCTCCTCTTGCCGCTGCCTTTTATCCAATTTACTAGCCATTGTTCTAGTATATTCACCTACATATAGTTTCTCAATTTTATAATGATTATCCGCCATGGCAGCAATCTGAGGAAGATGAGTTACGCAAATAACTTGTCTTGAACGGGATATATTGCCCATTTTTTCTCCCACAACATGGGCGATGCGTCCACTTATTCCTACATCTATTTCATCAAAAATTAATGTAGGTATATTGTCTACTTGGGCCAATATAGTTTTGAATGCCAACATAATACGCGACATTTCACCGCCGGATATAATTTTAGATAAAGGCTTGACAGGCTCTCCAGGGTTGGTTGATATCATGAATTCTATAATATCATATCCGTTGGGAGTTAATCTATCTCTTATCTCAAAGGAATCTGATACATTGTCTATGGATTCTATATTAACCACAAATTTAGATTTTTCCATCCCTAGTTCTTTAAGCTGCTTTATTAGCTGTTCTTCAAATATCTTTGCCGTTTCTTTTCGCTGATTTGACAGAATATGACAAGCTTCTAATAACTGATTATATATTTCTTCTTCTTGTTTTAATAACTTGTCCAATATTTCCTGGCTATTTTCTAAAGTCTCAAGCTCCTCCTTAATTTCTTTTAAATAGGAAAATATATCGCTTAAGTTAGGACCATATTTTCTCTTCAAATCCCTTATGGTCTCCAGACGTTTCTCTATTTCGTCTAGCCTATAGGGATCATGTTCAAATTCATCCCTATAATTCCTTAATTCAAATGCAATATCTTCCAACTGATAAAATATTTCTTCTATCCTCTGGCTTAGAGAATCTAAGCTTGGTTCTATATCAGCAATTTCTTTTAATTGTGAAGCACATCTTCCTATAAGATCAAAAGCAGAATGGAAATTACCAGATCCTGAATAAATGTCTTGATAAGCAGAATTTACGATATTGATAATCTTTTCGGCATTAATAAGCCTGTCCCGTTCACGAGTTAATTCCTCTTCTTCGCCCTCTCTTAAGTTAGCACTCTCAATTTCATTGATCTGATATTGCAATATATCTTTACGTCTTTCGCCATCCGTCCCCAAATGGGAAAGCTTTTTTATTTTTCTATGAATTTGCCTCCATAAGTTATAAATCTCCCGTACCTTTTCCTTGGATTTTTCAATCTTAGCTCCTCCCAACATATCCAACAATTCCCCATGCTGTTCTACCCTAAGCAAAGATTGATGCTCATGCTGGCCATGAATGTCAACTAGGTACCTGCTAAGATTTCTTAATATGGAAAGAGTAACTATTCTACCATTAATTCTACATATGTTTTTTCCACTTGCAGACAATTCACGTACTATTAACAAGCTGCCATCCTCTTCCATTTCTATGCCTAACTCATCTAGTATTTGAATAATATGGGGATGTTTGGATATATCAAATACAGCTTCTACAAAAGCATAATCCTTGCCTGTTTGTATTAAATCCCTATCAGCTCTGTTCCCCAAAATTAAGTTAACTGCGTCAATAATAATGGACTTACCGGCACCTGTTTCACCTGTTAGGATATTTAATCCTTTATCAAAATCCATATTGATTTGATCTATCAAGGCAAGATTTTTTACCGATAAATGCATGAGCATATGACAGCCCCCCTATACCCGTCTACTTGGACTATCTTTTGCATCCTAAATTTGACTATCTTCCCCGTATTATTTGATTAAAACGGTCTATAACTTCTTTTACAGATTCATTTTCCCGAACAACAACCATAATAGTATCATCACCGGCAATACAGCCTACAATTTCTTTCCAATTAAAAGCATCTATGGCAGATGCAGCTGCTTGAGCACTACCAGCAAGGGTTTTAATAACTATTAGATTATTTGCATGGTCAATTGATAATACGGATTCTGCAAATACTCGAATTAGCTTGGGAGAGATATCCATATAGTTATTATCAATAACGGCATATTTGTAAACCCCTGAAGGCGCCAATACTTTAACTAATCTTAGTTCCTTAATATCTCTGGATACAGTGGCTTGAGTGACGTCTATTCCCTCTTTACGCAGCTCTTCGGCTAATTCCTCTTGAGTCTCAATATCTTTTTTTTCGATTATTTCTAATATTTTAGAATGGCGGTTGTATTTCATTTGGGCAATACCTCCATTATCCTTATCTATTATCATTATATTGTTATTTTCTCATGAAGTAAATCAAAAAAATTCTGGTCTTTAGTACGCAATAATTCTACATAAATATCAGCCTTTTTAACCAATAGCTTATCACCCGCAAATAAGGTTGTTACAGCTTGTCCATCAGCTGTTAAGGTAATATTGCGATCTTGGCTCATAACTTCAATCTCTACGGTATCATTACTGTTGGTTATTATTGATCTAGCGTTCAGGGAATGAGGACATATGGGAGTAAGAATAAGACACTCTAGACTAGGGTTTACAATGGGACCTCCTGCAGATAAGGAATATGCGGTAGAGCCAGTAGGACTTGAAACTATTAAACCATCTCCCGAATAGCTATTTATTTCATGTCCGTTTATACTTGCCTTAAGATGAATTATCCTTGATACTAGCTCCTTCATTATACCAATATCATTAAAGGCAAAAAAAGAAAGTTGTTCTTTCTTATCCCTAATCACCATACCCTTAAGCATCATTCTTTTTTCTGTAAAATAGCGTTTCTCCTTCAAGGCTATCAATGCATCTTCTGCATGAGTCACATCTGTATCTGTCAGAAAACCTAGGTTGCCCATATTAATGCCCATTATTGGCTTATTGTATTGGGCCGCCTTGCATGCTGCATGAAGTAAAGTACCGTCTCCTCCTAGGGAGATTACAATATGGGATTGTGAAAAAAAATCTTCCTCCTCAACTGCTATACCCTTACCAATAAGATCATATATGTGGGGTGCTACCAATACTTCAATGCCTAGACTATTAGCCTTATCCACTATCCAACTGGTCTTGGTTCCGTGAACATCCTTCGATAAATTAGTGAAAATCCCTATCCGTTTCAAGTGTGTTCCCCCCTATCCTTTCAATTCACTATGAGCTGAGTCCACCACTTTATTAACTAACTTTTCGATATCTATATTATTGTCATAAAAACTATATTCTTGACCGCTATAGTACAAATGCACGAGGAACTCAATATTGCCTTTTGGTCCTTTAACGGGAGAAAAGCTTAAATTTTTAATGACAAACCCAAACTTATGACAAGCCAATAAAATATCTTGTAATACCTCTTTATGAGTTTCAGCCGATCTTACAACTCCTTTTTTACCAACCTTTTCACGTCCTGCTTCAAATTGAGGTTTAATCAAAGCAATTATATGGCTATCGGGTAATAGTACCTCTTTCACAACAGGTAAAACCAATTTCAAAGAGATAAAAGAAACATCAATTACAGCCCCCTGGGGCAGCTCCTCAAAATCATCTTTAGTTACATTTCGAATATTAGTTCTTTCCATTACTACTACCCTATTATCATGACGCAAGCTCCAGGCTAATTGTCCATACCCTACATCTATAGAGTAAACCTTTCTAGCGCCATGCTGCAGAAGACAATCAGTAAAACCTCCTGTTGATGCACCTACATCCATATAGACCCTATCTTTAACAGGAGGCTTAAACAGATCCAGGGCTTTTTGGAGCTTTAAACCTCCCCTACTTACAAAGGGTATAGGATCCCCCTCAATATGTATTTCATCTTGGGGTGAAACTAAAGTTCCCGCTTTATCAACCCTCCGTCCGCCTACATATACTGCACCAGATAAAATAATACCTTTAGCTTTTTCCCGGGATTCCACCAGTCCTTTTTCAACTAGTAGTACATCAAGTCTTTGTTTTGGATTTGTGGACATATACATTCTCCTTATTACTGTTTAAAAAACTAATTATCCTATTAGCTACACTATTAGCATCAAGAGATATTAATTCCAAAAGCTCTTCTACTTTGCCTTGTGGCACAAAATCATCTGGAATTCCTAAGTTTAAAATATCTACATCAATATTATTGCTAATAGCATGTTTATTTACAGCACTACCAAAGCCACCTGTTAATACATTGTCCTCTAATGTAATCCAAATACTATGGCTTTTGGAAAGAGCATTTAGCATTGATTTATCTAAAGGTTTTATACACCTAGCATTTACAACCTGGCAGCTAATACCCTTCTGTGATAGCATTTTTGCCACTTCTATAGCTACCTCTAACATCTTACCAAATGATAAGATGCTGCAATCTGTTCCCTTAATCAATATCTCCCATTTAAAGGGATTGAATACATTATCTTCACTGCTAGGATAAATTTTAAGTAGGGAAAGATCAGTATACCCTCTAGGGTACCTTATGGCAACTGGGCCGTCATAGTCTAAAGTATATTCCATTATATCCCTTAACTCCTCAGTATCCTTTGGAGCAAATAAAGTCATATTGGGAATATGGCTTAGATAACTAATGTCAAACACTCCCTGATGGGTTTCTCCATCTTGTCCCACTAATCCTGCACGATCAATAGCAAATCTAACAGGCAAGTTTTGTATACAAACATCATGGAGGATTTGATCATAGGCCCTTTGAAGAAATGTGGAATAAATAGCCACATAGGGTTTCAATCCATTTATAGCTAATCCTGCAGCCATGGTTACAGCATGTTGTTCAGCTATTCCTACATCAAAAATTCGATGGGGAAATAACTCCTTAAACCTCATCAAGCCAGTAGGCTCCAACATAGCAGCTGTTATAGCCACCACCTTATCATCTCGTCGGGCTAATTCAACTAATTTATTGCCAAAGGTTTTTGAGAAAGTTGGCATATTTTTCTCCTGGGCTTTACCAGTTTCCATTACAAAGGGAGGTACACCATGGTAAAACTCAGGATTATGTTCAGCAAACTCATATCCTTTTCCTTTTTGGGTAATAACATGAATAAGTACAGGTCCTTCCATTTTTGAGGCCTGTCTCAAAACACTTATTATGCTGCTAATTTTATGACCATCGATAGGTCCTAGATATTTAAAACCCATCTCTTCAAATATCATGCCATGAACTACTAGAGATTTAAAGCCTCTTTTAACCTGTTCTATACCTTTAGCTATAGGTTTACCTATTCTAGGTAGCTTTTCTAGCAAGTGTTGAGTGCCTTTTTTTATCCAATTATATTCAGCACTAGTTCTTACCTTAGAAAGATGTCCTGCCAGGGCACCAACATTATGGGATATGGACATTTCGTTATCGTTTAGCACAACAATCAGATTAGTTTTACTATGCCCCGCATCATTTAGCGCTTCAAATGCCATGCCTCCTGTAAGAGCGCCATCTCCAACAATAGCTACTACATTATAATCATCATGGGATTGTAAGTCCCTTGCCCTAGCTATGCCCAACGCTGCTGAAATTGCAGTACTGCTATGCCCTGTTTCAAAAATATCATGGTTGCTTTCCTTACGTTTGGGGAAACCACTTAATCCCCCAAATTGCCTCAGAGAGTCAAATTTATCCTTTCGTCCAGTAAGAATTTTATGAATATATGATTGATGACCGACATCCCAAATGAGTTTATCATGGGGGCTATTGAAAACATAATGGAGCGCAATAGTTAGCTCCACTACCCCTAAATTGGACGCCAAATGTCCCCCAGTTTTTGAAACAGTTTTCAGAACAAAATCCCTTATTTCTTGGGATAATTTTTCTAAATCTTCTATTGTCAATGCTTTTAGATCCTTGGGAGATTGGATAGAATCTAGCAATGAATATTTCATCCTTATGCCTCTTTCTTTTCTGTCATATCTTTTGTTATCGTAAAATTTAACGTTAAATAATAGCTTAAATACTTATTGAGCTTATAAACAAGTTAATATACTAACAAAAGATATCTCCATGGTCAAAATTATAATTATATCATAAAATTAAGTTGTAAACTTAAAAAAATAACTGTGAAATAATAAAACCTAATAAGGCTCCAGCAAAAACCTCAATTGGAGTATGTCCTAACAACTCTTTTAGTTTCTCCTCAGGAATACTCCTTTTTGTTTGAATTTGTTCTAGTATATCGTTTAAAACAGCAGCTTGTTTCCCTGCTGCTCTCCTTATGCCTGCTGCATCGTACATTACTATTAAAGCAAAAGTAATTGCTACAGCAAAAATGGGTGAGTCATATCCTTCTAATTTTCCAACTGATGTAGCTAAAGATACCACGAAGGCAGAGTGAGAGCTGGGCATACCACCAGCCCCTACAAATCGCCTAATATCAAGTTTTCTATTAAAAACCAAGGTTAGTATCACCTTTAACAGTTGGGCTATAAACCATGCTAATAGACTAACCCATAAAATATTGTTGTATAGTAGCTGAGTAAACGAGCTCATGGTTTTCCTCCTAGTTGTGACGATCTATAATGAATTTAGCCAACTGTTTCAGAAACTCGCCTTTTGAACCGAAAATTCCCATTTGGGCTATGGCATTATCACATAGTTCCCTAGCAATGGACCAGGATTTATCCAAGCCATATTTATCTACATAGGTAGCTTTTTTCTTATCCTTATCTCTACCAGTCTTTTTACCTAGTTTTTTGTCATCTCCTATAACGTCTAAAATATCATCTATAACTTGGAAAGCCAATCCTAAAGATTTCCCATATTCCATAAGGGCTTTGGACATATTTTCAGGCGGATCTTCCAGCATAATGCTGGCTTTTAAAGAAGCCATAAAAAGAGCACCTGTTTTATGCTCATGGATGTATTGCAATGTATCAGAGTCAATCTCCTTGCCTTCACATTCTAGATCCACTACCTGGCCAGCTATCATGCCTCTAACCCCTGCAGCTTGAGCAATGGTATTAATAGCTTTTACATGATTTACAAGCTTATGAGCATATTTTAGGGCATTATCCAACATGATCTCATATGCCAAATTCAACAGTGCATCTCCGCTTAATATGGCAATACCTTCTCCAAAAACTTTATGATTAGTGGGTACTCCTCTTCTAAAATCATCGTTATCCATAGCTGGAAGATCGTCATGAATTAGAGAATAGGTATGGATCATTTCAAGTCCTCCTGCTAAGGGCAAGGATTCATTTAAATTTCCTTCCAATAGCCTATGAGAAGCTAATAGCATAACAGGACGTAGACGCTTACCACCAGCAAAAAGACTATGGTTCATAGAGTCAAAGATAATCTTAGGGTAATTCTCCATACCATCCAGCGTATTGCGCAAATATTCATTTACTTTTGTTGCTAATTCATCATATTGCTTCTTAAACATATCCATATTAGTCACCATATTGCTCCTCTAAGAAAGGTATTTCTTCTAATTCTCCATCTTTATTTTTGATTAAAATATTAATCTCCTGCTGAGCTTTTTCAAGCTTTTCTTTACAATGCTGAGACAAAAGAATACCTCTTTTATACAGTTCAACAGCTTCCTCCAGGGTCAGAGACGACTCTCTTCCCTCAAGTCTATCAATTATTTCTTCAAGCTCAGCAATAGCCTCTTCAAAATTTAATGAAGATATATCTTTATCTGCTCCAGTTTTCATTAGCAGGCTCCTTTTCTTTACTAGTTATATTACAAGTAGCATTCCCATCCGTCAAGTGAATTTTGACTTGCATGTTTTCATGCAGCTCATCAACGGATCTTATAATATTTCCCTTTTCCATATCCGTAACGATGCTAAATCCCCTCATCATAACAGAAAGGGGATTTAAGGCTTCCAAATAAGAAACTGCTCTAAGAAAGCTATCAGATTTTGCACTAATAAAATTGCCCATGTTGGTTATTATTTTTTCTGTTGCATAATCCAACCTCTGCTCATAAGCAGCAAATAAGCGTTCAGGATATTTTAGAACATAGCTATTGGATAGTTTATCCAGATAATTAGATAGTTCTTTCAATTTATTAGTCATAGTATCTTGAAGCCTTCTATCCAAACCCTCTAAGGCTTCATGTATACTTGATATCTCAGCAACAGCTATCTCACCAGCGGAAGAGGGAGTAGGAGCTCTTACATCCGCTACTAAATCAGCAATGGTAAAATCCGTCTCATGCCCTACAGCAGATATTATAGGAATTCTGGATCCAAATATGGCACGGGCTACTTTTTCCTCGTTAAAGGCCCATAATTCTTCTATGGACCCCCCTCCTCTGCCTACAATTAGAATATCTATATCCTCCCGGGTATTGGCATAATTAATAGCGGCACTAATCTGATCCTTTGCATTTTCTCCCTGAACTGCTACAGGGATTACTAGAATATCCACCGTTGGATTTCTCTTTGATATTACCTTAATAACATCGTGGACAGCAGCTCCAGTATGGGAAGTTATAATCCCAATTTTTCTAGGATAGGCTGGTAATGGCTTCTTATGTTCTTGACTAAATAAACCTTCTTTCATCAATTTTTCTTTCAAAGCTTCTAAAGCGGCATATAGTTCACCAATGCCATCCCTTTCCATATGTTGTACATATAATTGGTATTGCCCATCCCGGGTATATAAGGAAATATTTCCCCTAACTATGACAGACATTCCATCGGTTGGCACAAAATTTAGACTATAGGCATAATTTTTAAAAAATACACACTTAATCCGAGCCTGATTATCTTTAAGGGTAAAATACATGTGTCCCGAAGAATGTAGCTTAAAATTAGATATTTCCCCTCTAATCCATAGGTTTTGAAGCACAGGATTTTTATCCATAAGGCTCTTCACATAGTTATTAACCTGCTCTATTGTGAAAATCTGTCTATTCATTTCCATATGCTGCCTGTACAGTATTTTTTAATAACATGGTTATAGTCATGGGTCCAACTCCTCCAGGTACTGGAGTAATCCAACCTGCCTTATGGACAGCTTTTTCAAAGACTACATCTCCCTTTAGTTTTCCGTCTACTCTGGTAGTACCCACGTCAATAACAATAGCCCCTTCTTTAATGTATTCATCATCAATTGACTCGGGCCTACCCATAGCAACTACCAATATATCCGCACTTTTTGCTAACTCCTTAAGGTTCTTAGTTTTAGAATGACACATAGTTACTGTTGCATTCTCTCTAAGTAGCATTATGGACACAGGTTTGCCAACAATGTTGCTACGGCCAATTACTACTGCATGCTTGCCAGCGATATCTTGGCCTGTTTCTTTTATTAAGGTAATAATCCCTTTTGGAGTACAAGGCTCAAAACCCTTTTGTCCTACAAAAAGTTTTCCTATAGTTAACGGATGGAAGCCATCCACATCTTTTTTAGGATCAATGGCACTTATGACAGCATCTTGATCTATGTGACTAGGTAAAGGCAGCTGTACTAATATACCATGAATATCTTTATCATTATTTAGTTTATGGATTTCTTGTAGTAAAGTATCTTGAGAAATATCTTGGTCCATATAAATTACCCTAGACTCAATTCCTATTTCCTTACATGCTTTTTCCTTATTTCTCACATAAACTTGGGAGGCAGGATCCTTACCTACAAGGATTACCGCTAAACCTGGAACAAATCCCCTCTCCTTACTTAGCCTTTTAATATCTTCCTTTAATGAACTTCTTATCTTATTAGCTATTGCCTTTCCGTCTATTATCTTAGCTGACATATTAGTAACCTCCTTTAATTAAGCTGTTATGAAATCCAACAGTTATTTTAGC
>Ga0209537_1002247_pt1 | contig 19752 bp, 14 predicted proteins | sample BioPla4DNA1_FD_187698 | JGI IMG/M metagenome (GOLD analysis project Ga0209537, IMG submission 187698) | Biogas fermentation microbial communities from Germany - Plant 4 DNA1 (SPAdes) (version 2) | ecosystem: Engineered > Bioreactor > Anaerobic > Digestate | place: Bielefeld, North... | reverse complement strand
TTGTCTATTGTACAACTTGAAGAACTATATACGCATATAACTTTGTTCATAACAATATCACCTGATATTTTTTTTATACCTTCTATAAAAATATTATCATATTATAATAAAGAATGCACTAGAACTAGATTTTTTTTAAAAAAATTAAAGCCTGAAACCCTTATATAGCTGGTTTACAGGCTTTTTTACCCATTTAAGTTTCAAAAATGGAATTATAGATGGATTTATAGTACTTTACTACATTTTATTATTGCGTTTTATTATATTCTTTGGGCAAATTTTTCTCCAAATAAAACACATTCTTTTAGGTCTTCTTCTGTCGGTTGGTATTTCACTTTAATGGGCTCTAAATCAACTTTCATACCTATAAGTTTTAAAGTTTCGGTAATTTGGTCCGGTGCTTCCCCACTCCAGCCATAACTTCCAAAACCTGCCGCCGGTTTGTTTTTAAATTTTAAATACTTCATTGAATCTAAAACCGACGATATGGAAGCTAAAAGACCGTTATTTACAGTGCAGCTTCCTAAAATAACTGCCTTTGCTTTAAACAGCTCGGTTATTAAGTCGCTTCTGTCGGTAACGGATGAATTAAATAATTTGTATCTTATTTTATTGTTGCTAAGACCTTCTGCTATTGACAGGGCCATGTTTTTGGTAGCATCATACATCGTGTCATATATAATTACGACATAGTCCTCATTATAATCAATTTGAGACCATTCATAGTATTTATCAACAATCTGCATAGGATTGTCCCGCCATATTACCCCATGGCTTGGTGCAATAATATCTATATCAAGATTCAACCCTTTAATCTCTTCTATTTTCTTCTTTACAAGGGGTTTAAAAGGATTTAAAATATTTGCAAAATATTTAATTGCCTCCTGGTACAGTTCACACTGGTCAACCTGGTCGTTAAAAAGGGACGGTGGTGAATAGTGCTGTCCAAAAGCATCATTGGACAAAACTACATTTGCACCTTTAACATAAGTCAGCAAACTGTCCGGCCAGTGCAGCATAGTCATTTCAACAAATACAAGCTGGTTTTTTCCTATGTCTATTGTGTCCCCGGTTTTTACCACATTTATATTCCAGTCTTTGTGAAAATGCCCTCTAATGCTTTGCTCTCCCTGCTTAGAACAATATATAGGTGTATCCGGTATTCTTTCCATGAGATATGCCAGGCTTCCTGCATGGTCTGGCTCACAGTGGTTAATTATAATCATATCTATGTTTTTTAGACCCACTTCTTTTTCTAGTTTTTCTACAAATTCTTCCTTGTAGGGATCCCATACCGTATCTACCAAAACGGTCTTTTCATCTTTAATTATATAAGAATTGTAAGTAGAACCCCTGTGAGTTGAAAATTCATGACCATGAAATTGTCTAAGTTCCCAGTCTTTTATACCTACCCAATATACATTGTCCTTAACCTGTATCATATATAAATCTCCTTTCTGTTCAAAATAAGTTATAGTATATATTCCCCTTATACATTAATAATAAACTTATTTTTGTTGTATATCTGTTTCTCTTATTCCACATATTTTTCAATAATCCTTTTATATTCATAAAAAAATAATGCACTTTCCTGGTAAGCAAAAAACTCTATAGCCCGGCATTTCCGGTAACTATAGAGTTTTACTTGTTTTTACCGTTAAGTTAAGAAACTTTTTTATACTTTTTAAGTTTTTTAAAATTTAACTATTGGATTTTTTCATTTAGTTCTTTTTCGTAAGCAGCTTTATAAGTATCTCTCATTTCTTCTCTATGTTTTTCATCCTGTATTTCTATGGTAGAAGTAGGTGCTGAAGCATAATGTGCTGCTCCTTTCTCACTATATTTTGTACAAAACATATATGTCTTTCCTTCTTCCAGCAGCTTGTCGCCATCATGTAAAAATAATGTTCTTCCATCATATCCGCCTTCTTTAACTATTTTCACAACACCGTTTAATTCTCCCTTGATATTTTCATCCACTTTAACCTGATAAATGGTACATGGGATACCAGTACCCTCATGTTTTTTATTTCCGTCAACGCTCTCAACCGTTCCAATAAATACATTTTCTGAGTCCTCTACCATCACTTCATGGTCATAGATGTCTATTGCCCAAGATGCCATAAGTGGAGCATTTTCGGGCTGGGAATAATATATTCCCGCATATATCCCTATTCCTAAAACAATAACAATGAGTAGTGATATAATAATCTTTTTCATATTAATTTTTTTCATACTTTCACCCCCCCTCATCATCTACATTGTATACCATCACAATATTACTTTATATTGGCATATAATTTGCTATTTATATTATACCATAATTGCAGAAAAAAACAACTAAAAATAACATAAATATTATGTATTTACCAACTAATCCATTAACCTGACAATTATGCAATTCTAAAAATAAATACTAATATATTTTTAGAATACCTTTTTCCAGGCACATAATTAAGTCAAACTTACGCCTTACACCGTTAAAATCAATTTCTACAATAACCTTGTCTTTATTTTCCTCCAAAATTGCTGCAATTACCCCTTTTCCAAAGTGCTTATGATTTACAATCATCCCTTCTGCAATGTCATTTAAAGTCTTCACTCTCATACATTCCAATACTTCATCTATAAAAATTGTCCTTTCTTCCTTAAATCCATTCCTGAAATTTGGATATATTAAATACAGATACTCCTTTGCCCTTGTAATTCCAACATAAAACAGCCTTCTTTCCTCTTCAAGAAGCTCTGCTTTATTTTCCTCTCTTGCAAGGTCAATAGCACTTTCACCCGGCAGCTCGGTGTTTAGCATATCCAGCATCATAACGCAGTCATACTCCAATCCTTTGCTTGAGTGTATAGTGGATATGGTCACTCTGGATTCCGATGACGGATTTTCTAAAAGTTCCTTTACTTCCTCAATCCTTTCCAAATAATCAGTAATTTTTTTGCATTTTAAAGCCATTACTTTCAAAACCCCAAAAAGGCTGTATATATAATCATAAAAAAGACCTGTTCCGTCACAGTATTCTTTTACATAGCCAAAATAGTTAAAGTTTTTTTCAATGTAGTTTAAAGCATCAAAAGGCTTTTTCTTAGACAGCTTTTTAAACTCACTTTTGACATTTAAAAGGGTCATTTTTCTGTATGTCTCTAAATCACTATCCTTTAAAATCCCGTCTATAACTGAATTTTTATAACCAGCCTTCAGAGCATATTCTAACATTGCTTTTGAAATATACCTGTTCATTTTGTAGTATATTCTTGAAAAAGAATCTATGTCTGTTTGATCCAGTGAAAATTTTAAAAAAGCTAAAATATCCTGTACAGCCCAGTGGTTAAAGAAAAACAATTTGTTTTGCTTTACATTAAAAGCTATTCCGTTTCTGTCAAGGGCTTCTGCCAGCGGAATAGAAGAAATATTATTTCTGTAAAGAAGGGCAATGGTAGAATCTCTTTTTTTACTCAAATGTTCATTTACCTTGTCCACAATAAAATTATACTGGGCAGTCTGATCCCTTGCCTCTATAATAAAAGGGTCGTACTTATATTCATTACAAGTACTGTGTTTTTTCTCATACCTTCTGGTATTGTTTTTTATAAAATTACTGCTTACATGTACTATATTAGCTGTAGAACGGTAGTTGTTGTTAAGATAATAGAAGGAACATCCGCCAAACTGCTTTTCCACATTAAGTATATATTCCGGTTCTGCCCCCCTGAACCCATATATGGACTGGTCATCATCTGCAACTATAAAAATATTCTTTTCCTTAAAACCCGCCAAATCCCCAGGACCTGTTAAAAGCTTCAAAATTTCAAACTGAATCTTTGAAAGGTCCTGTCCTTCATCTACTTGAATAAAAGTATACCTTCCGGTATACTTTTTTAAAATACTAGGGAACTTTTTTAAAATGACATAGGCAAATGTAAGCATGTCGTCAAAATCCATCAGTAAATTTGCCTTCTTATATTCTTCGTAACTATTATATATACGGGAAAAATTCTTAATATTTGTTTCAAATTCTTGAATATTTTTTATCATTTTATTTTTTATAATGCCAATGTCATTTATGAGATTTTCAAGTTGGTCGTCATTTATCCGACTGCCGTTTATATTTTCATATATTTCTTTTAAAATCAGCCTTTTATTATTTTTTGACTCCTCATTGCCTTCAATTCTGGACAAATACTTTCCCTGCATCTTTTCATAATCTTTTACCACTAAATTGCAAAAGCTATGAAAAGTTGAAAAATGAACTTTTTTGCCTGAAATTAAATCACTGAATACTCTATTAAACCTTTTTTCCATTTCGATTTTTGCAGCCCTGTTAAATGTCAAGGTGAGAATGTTTTCCGGCTTTATTTTAAGCTCTAGTATAAGATAAGCAGTCCTTGAAACAATTACAGTGGTTTTTCCAGATCCCGGACCAGCCAACACTAGGGCTGGTCCTCTGGTATGTGTTACTGCTTCTTTTTGTTGATTGTTAAGATTTATTTTGTAGTTTTTTTCTAATACCCCAAAAAAACCCACTAGACAATCACCTTTAACTTTTCACTTTATTAATGCATATTAATTTTATATGCACTTTACATATTTTGTTGTACCATATTTTTACTGCATTTTATACGGCATTGTGAACAAATGATACTATAGCTGAAATAGGTATATCTGTTACAGAGCCTACTGTATAAACAGGTTTTGAATCCCAGCCGCCGGCTGAGGAAGCACCGCCTACACTTCCTGAGCCATAGCCATAACATGAGCTGTAGCCTCCGCCATAGCCTGAACCATACCCTGAGCCATAGCCTCCACCATATCCTACGTTAAATCCTGTACAAGAATTTCCTAGTGCGCAACCTGGAGGAGGTCCAATCCTTGTAATCAGCCTTACATAAACAGGATTAACTGATAGTACAACCCCTGTAAAGCCTGCACCCGACTGTCCCCCACTGCTTGTAAAAATTGTTACTGTTTCACCAATATAATTAGCCAGTAAAGATGCAAAATTTCCAGTATAAACTGTTCCGCCGCCGTCAATTCTCTTATTAGACATCTCCATCTCTCCTTTATTACTAATTTCAGAGAAATATACTCCTTTACTATAAATTATGTTAACTTTAAGAAAAGTGTTACTAATTTAGGAGAGATGGTATATAGACTATTTATCAAAAATAAAAGACTTAATTACTGCAAAATACTCCCTTACATGACAGCTAATTAAAACCCTGGTATTTGTTTTGGTTGGAAGTCTGTAAACTGTAAATCCTACCCTCTCTGCAATCATTTTACTCCTAAACATATGAAAATTATTTGTAACAACTATTATTTTATGAGCTTCTTCACCATTTATCTCATCCAGTATTTCCTTTGAGAATTTAAAATTTTCAAAGGTACTGGTTGCCTTATCTTCTTTAATAATCCTGGAAGCATCCACCCCGTTATTTATAAGGTATTTTTCCATAGCAAAAGCTTCCGTCACCGTTTCACCCGGACCTTGCCCACCGGTGACAATCACCTTTAAATCGGGATTTTTATTAAGGTACTCAATTCCTTTATCCAGCCTGTACTGTAAAGTAAGGGGAATATAATCCCCAATAAGGCCGGCGCCAAGTATAATCATGCAGTCTGCTTCTTCAATATTATCATCTTCCTGGGCATAAAAAATAATCAGTCCTTGAATAAGGACAAATGAAAGTGCAAGTAACCCTGCTAGCAAAGCAAAAACTCTCCTGATTATTTTATTTTTAATGCTAAATATATGGGTTTTACCATTAATCCTTAAAATTGCAGTTATTATCAGGCAAATCCCTGCAATAAGGATTATAAATGCACCAAAATTAAAAACTGGATTTACCCATGTAAGAATAAAAAAATTTAGTACCCCCAAAACCCCAAGAAATAAAATAACTAAGTTTATCAATTTTTTTATATTCATTTTAAACTCCTTTTTATTTAATTTCTACATTTTATTTATTTTCTACATTTCCCGGGAAATTCCCCGTGTAATTTGTCGCATTAAAAGATTTTTTAAAACATAATTTGTCTTATACTAATTTTAAATTATTTTACTCTGATTTTAATTTATTTTATACTAATTTTTGATAAATTGCAATTTACCTCATTTATTTGTTGCTTTTTCTGCCGATGCTGCTTTTGAGAATTTTTTAAGCTTCTCATATACAAGATAGTTTATCGTTCCGGGAGGGTATTTCCCATTTTTGTTTTTGGTACCTGCTTTTTTCCCTGTCAGTATTTCAATTCCCTCATCTATAGTTTTTACAGCATATATATTAAATTTCCCCTCCTTGCAAGCTTCAATCACTTCATCATTTAAAACCAGGTTTTTTATATTTTGATAAGGTATTATTACACCGTGCTGACCATTTAGCCCTCTTAATTTGCAAAGCTCAAAAAACCCTTCTATCTTTTCCGTAACCCCGCCTATAGGCTGAATTTCACCCTTTTGGTTTACAGAACCCGTAACTGCAATACTTTGCTTTATAGGAACCTCTGCAAGGCTTGAAAGCACTGCATAAAGCTCTGCACTGGATGCACTGTCCCCGTCAACAGCGCCATACAGCTGTTCAAAACAAAGGCTGGCAGTTAATGAAAGGGGCATATCCTGGGCATACTTTTGACCAATGTAACCGCTTAGAATCATAATTCCCTTAGAGTGGGAAGTCCCACTCATTTCCACTTCTCTTTCAATATTCACTATTCCCCTCTCACCCATAAAGGTGTTTGCAGTAATTCTAGAAGGTTTGCCAAAGGAATAATCCCCGGTATCAATTATTGTAAGACCATTTATTTGCCCTATCACTTCCCCTTCGGTATCTATCATTATTGTGCCCTCTTTTATAAGTTCCAATAGCTTTTTGTCATATTTGTTGGATCTGTATATCTTTTCTTGTATAGCCTTTTTAACATGTTCGCCGGTAACCAGGGAACAGCCTTCTATTTCAGCCCAGGCAACAGATTCGCTTAGTATTTCCACAATTTCATTAAACCGTGTGGAAAGTTTGGTCTGGTCTTCTACAAGTCTAGAACTGTATTCAACAACTTTTGCAACACCCGTCCTGTCAAAATGCGGGACTTTTTCACGGTTGCAAAATGCCCCTATAAACTGGGCAAGTTTTCTCATATTTACACTGTTTCTATCCATTTCTGCATCAAAGTCCACCTTAACCTTAAAGAGTTTTCTAAACTCCTCATCGTATTCGTAGAGCATTTGGTAAATGTATTCACTTCCAACTAAAATAACTTTTACATCTACAGGTATGGGTTCTGGCTTTAGTGTTGAAACAGCAATAAGCCCCATCTGCTCTTTCATGTTCTCAATGGCTATTTCCCCTGTCCTCAACACCCGCTTTAGCGCTTCCCAGGACTGGATATTGTTAAGGACATCCTTTGCCTGAAGTATTAGGTAGCCGCCATTTGCCTGGTGAAACAGCCCGCTCTTTATCATTGTAAAATCTGTTATCATAGTTCCAAACTCATTTTCATGCTCTACTTTTCCAAGGATATTATAATAGGTGGGATTATAATCAGTAACCACAGGGGCACCTTCAAGTTCACTGTTATCAACTAAAAGATTTACTTTGTACTTGTCAGTATGGGACTCATCAGAGGTTTTAAGCCATGGAAGAAGCAGCTGCTGTTCTTCTGTAAGTTCTTCATCTCTAAATTCATCAAGATTTTTTAATATATCTTCCTGTACCTTTTCAAGATAGTCTAAAACTTTTTTGTAATCCCTATACTTTTCTTTTAAATCATTTATCTGTATTCCAACTGCAAACAATGCTATTTTGTTTTCCCATTCTGAAACCCTTTCTTCTGCTTCTTTTTCTATATTTTTAATTTGCCTTATTATCTCCAACGTTTCCATCTGTATCATGTTTGACTTTTCATTTATTTCATGCTTTACTTCTTCATCTAAATTGGCATACTCTTCTTCTGTTATGGTTTTTCCCTCAATAACCGGCAGAAAATACATCCCTGCATTGGTGGTCTTTACTTTAAAACCTTGCCTTTCAGCATCTTTATTGAGTTTATCCATTAATTCTGCCTTTTTAGCCTGGTATTCTTTTGCTATAGCGGCCTTTTCCCTTTCATAGTCTTCACTGTCAAAGGCCTTAGCTATCTCAATTTTAAGCACCTTTACAAACTCTTCCATATCCTTTTGAAATACTTTGCCAAGCCCTGCAGGGAGGTTAATAGCTTTAGGACGGTTGGAATCGTCGAAATTGTATACATAACACCAGTCATCAGGAGTTTTTGATTTCTTTGCCATTTTCTTTGCAATATTTTGGGCATAACTTGTTTTTCCGGTTCCGGTCATGCCGCACATGAAAATGTTATACCCTTTGCTTTTTATATTAAGCCCGAATTCCATGGCCTTTACTGCCCGTTCCTGACCAATTATATCATCTGAAAAAGTTAACTTAGAAGTATCTTCAAACTTAAAAAAGTCCGGTTTACACTCTTTCTTCAGCTTATTGTAGGATACTTTCTTTGTCCGTGACATACAAATTCCCCCTTTAAACCAGTTGGTATAAGGATTGGTTGCTTGAGATTGGAAAAATAAAATGCATAGATGATAAATTCAATTAATGAGTATATATTCTACTAGAATTTATAAAACCCTTTTTTATTAGACAACAAATTCATACAAGATAGTGGTCTTTTTTAAATAACTACACTGTATTTTCCTATATGTTTTCTTTCCACATAATAATGGCATCTTCCCCATTATCAGAGTAATATCCCTTTCGTATCCCTTTTATTTCAAAACCATATTTAAAATATAATTTTTGGGCGGCAATATTACTCTTTCTAACTTCTAAGGTCATCTTCTTAATGTTTTCTTCCCTTGCAATATTTATAAGATGGTAAACCAACTTCCCGCCGATACCTTTTTTTCTGTACTCAGGATGAACTGCTATATTTGTAATATGTCCCTCATCAAATATTTTCCACATTCCTGCATATGCTATTGCCCTGTCCCCTGTTTTTGCACAAATGTATCTGGTAAGGCTTTTATTTGACAATTCCCGTATAAAGGATTCTTTTGACCAGGGAACGGGAAAACATAAATTTTCAACAACCAATATATCATCAACATCTTCAATTTTCATGTAAGAAATGCTAACACATTCTGTACTCATAATTTTATACCCTTTTTAGGAATTTTTGTCAGCCGACATCTTATTTTCGTACATTCTCTCTGCCTGGGACTTTCTAAGATAAAAAGGCGTAAGCTCAAAGGAAGACTCTGTTTTCCCTTCTTTTGCCTTCATATAGGCAATTTCAGCAATAGAAGATGCCCTTTGAAGTCTCATGCTTCCCGGGGCAAATTCACAGCTGTCTTTTAGCCTGTTTTTGAAAAAATCCCTGTGGTTTTCAACCCCGTCTCCTAGAAAAATCACTTTTTTGTTTTTTTCTTCAATAATGTCAGCCAATTCATCAACAGGAAGTGCCAAATAATCACTTATTCTATTAAGTTTTCCGTCCTTTCTTTCATATAGTGCAGTGTATACTTGATTATTTCTCGCATCCATTATAGGGCAAATAATAAAATCTTCAATTAAAATATTATATGCTAAAGCATCCAATGTTGGTACACCTACAACGGGCTTAGAAGTTGCATAAGCCATAGCCTTTATTGTGGTAACACCAATTCTGAGGCCGGTGAAAGAACCCGGTCCTGTGGATACTGCAAAAACATCTATATCCGAAGGTTTTAATTCCAGTTCCTCTAAAATCCTTTCCACCATAGGCATCAGCCTTTGGGAATGAGTCTTTTTGTGGTTTACAATATATTCTCCTAAAAGTCTTTCATCCTCCATCACTGATACAGCTGCAACAAGAGATGAAGTATCTATAGCAAGTATTTTCATTTTATTTATCCCCCACTACCAATCTGCTTTTATAGTCACGGTATTTACTGCCGTTAAATACAATTTCTATAATCCTTGCATCAATTCCTAAATCAAGATTTTTTTTAATGGTAACCTGTATAACTTCCTCAGGAAGTATATCTTTTATTATGTCAGCCCATTCTATTACAACAATTCCTTCGCCATACAAATACTCTTCAAAACCAATTTCAAACATCTCCTCTGAATCAGAAATCCTGTAAACATCAAAATGATAAAAAGGCACCCTGCCACTGTATTCATTGACAATGGTAAATGTAGGGCTTGTTATATGCTCTTTAATTCCAAGGGATTTTGCAATGCCGTTTGTAAAGACAGTCTTCCCTGTCCCCAAATCCCCGTTAATACATACAATGTCTCCTGTATTTAAAAGCCTTCCTAAAGCTTTTCCAATTTCAATTGTCTCTTCCTGTGAAAATGTTTTAAATTCCTTCATCATCTTTTCTTTCATAAACTACCTTTCCGTCAATAATTGTAGTTATCACTTTAGATTTGTATTCAAAAGGATGCCCGTCAAATATAATTATATCCCCGTCTTTTCCGGCCTCAATGCTTCCAACCCTGTCTTCAATGCCACTTAAAAGTGCTGCATTAATTGTTATGGCTTTTAGTGCTTCTTCTTCATCCATCCCTTCCCTTACTGCCATTGCAGCACATACAGTCAAGTACTGTATAGGTGTACATGGATGGTCTGTCATTATAGCTACTTTAACGCCGGCCTTAGACAAAATCCCGGGAGTCTTTGCAGTTAAATTTTTTAGCTCCACCTTAGACCTGTCGGAAATAAAGGGACCTATTATAACCCCCACACCTTCTTCACACAGTATGTCCTTTATTAAGTGTCCTTCTGTACAATGTTCTATTGTTAACGCTACATTAAATTCTTTGGCAATCCTTATTGCAGTTAAAATATCGTCTGCCCTATGGGCATGGGCTTTAAAAGGTATTTCCCCATCCAGCACCTTAAGCAACGCTTCAAGCTTCATATCATAATCAGGCTTATCATTGTTTGCCTTGTCATCATTGTATTTTTGAAGGGCTTCCCTATACTCTTTTGCCAAAATTAAATTTTCCCTAAGCAGTGCCGCAGTAGCCATACGGGTTGACGGAGTTTGTTTTTTTTCTCCGTATACAATTTTGGGATTTTCCCCAAAAGCTACTTTTACAGCAACGGGATTTTTTATAATCATTTCTTCTATCCGTCTGCCATATGTCTTTAGTGCTGCAAATTGACCGCCTATTACATTTGCACTGCCGGGACCTGTAACAACTGTGGTAACACCGTTTTCCCTGGCCTCAACAAAAGATCTATCCATATGGAATATACCATCTATAGCTCTTAAATGAGGGGTTATAGGATCTGTCATTTCATTTGTGTCATCCCCTTCAAAACCTATAGAGTCTTCACACATTCCCACATGACAGTGAGCATCAATAAATCCAGGAAGTACATATTTCCCTTCTGCATCGATAACAGTTATGTCACTGCCTTTTAATTCATTTTCCTTTAATTCTTTTATATCCCCTGCCTTTATTATTTTTTTCCCATCTATTAAAATATATCCTTTTTCATAGTTTTCTCCTGCCATTGTAAGTATTTTGCCATTTTTTATAAGTAACATGATCCCCTCCACAAATATTATTAAATATCTATACCATTTTATTATATTACAATTTTAAATACAATGGGAAGTTGGATTTAACGGTATCATTATATGACTGCAAGACACAAGGCTTATATCCTTCTTTTGAATATCATAGGATATTATTAAGGATTTAGAATGTTATTAATCAACTTTGTATTGCAAAGTCTCGGGATCAAATACGTACCTTGCCTGAACCCAAGTATCTTCAACTCTTGAGATAATAATTACTATTCCATCATCATCCATTCCGCTGTAACGGATAATATATTTTCCATCATCAATTTTATTACTATTCACACCGTTTATATCTCTGACAATCTCCATACATCTGGCTATATTACTATATTGATCCAGCCTTATAAACCCCATATATACTGTTTTATCATCATAAATAAAATCTACTGAAACAGAGTATCTATTATGTCCAAGTTTTATTTTTATGCTTTTTATTTCTCCATCCGCATCATTAAATAAAGCCCCGTCTAAATCATTAATTATAGCTGTACCCTTTTCATCAAAAGCCACTTTAAAAGTACCTTCAAATGTTCTACTAATTCTGGACATCATCCAAATATAAACTTGGGGTTCATTTTGTTCATTTAATGTTATTTCCATATGCCCCTTTTTATCATCATCAGTATCTTCTATCACACTTCCTTCCACATCTTCTATAACCTCAGTGTTGTTTTGGCTTATCCATTCTCCTAAATAATTTCCTATATATTCAATCTTATTTACTTCTACATTATGGGAGGGTTCAGGTATCGGAGTCTCTACACTGTGAATATAAGGTTCAGATGTCGGAGTCTCCGCAGTTTTCATTGTGTTTTCAGACCCTGGACTTGGTATTATGTCTTTTATGTCCGTCGTTGAAGTCACTTTAACCTCATTGTCAGATTTTATTTTACAGCCTGGGATTAAAATTACTATGATTACCGTAAAAAATAATGTTTTAAATATTTTTGACATATAGACCCTCCTCTAATGTTTTTTATAAAATAGTAGTTAGCTTTAGAAATTCAAGGTTTAATACCTTGAATTTCTAAAACATTATAAAATATCAAATCATTGTTATTCTTCCGAAAATCTAACTTTAACTCTAAAGTATCTTTTCAAATTTTGGCCGTAGTTGTTTACATCCATCGGCAGTGATTTAATTGAAGCTTGATATTTGGTATTTGTCTTGGCATCATGATATTCAAATCTATCGGGTCTGTTGCTTTCCTTTATGACTTTTACATCCCTATACGGGACAACAACATCTTTTCCGTCTTTACTGATAACAAATTGAGCACTGCTTTTTATTCTGCTGTATTGCGGGTCATTTAGGCTTTGATTAAATTTGCTGATTATTACTCTTCCGGTCACATAGCAATTATCCATTTCTCTGAGTTTATCAAGCGATTCACTGTTCCCATCATCCCCCCAAAGACTTTCAACCTCAGGCGTTCCATAAGCTGAACCAGCAGCATGTATAAACATAGGTAAACCGTCCGTGTCCTTTCCTATATACATCCCAACATGTGTAAAATTTTCATTATAGACAAGGTCACCGGGTTTTGCTTGAGATCGATCTATCTCTTCCAACCAGATTCCATCTTTTTGTGCATATGTTGTGTTTCCAATATCTATACCGGTTATTTGGTAATATACCCATTGCACATAACCGCTGCAGTCTCGCCCATAGGGTACATTTTTTCCGGTTGACCAGTTGCCCCCCGCTGTGACTTTCTCAATTTTCCCCCAGTTCTTATGATAACCTGAATATACACCACCATCTCTTCCAAAGTTTCCTCCCCAGAAATAATGTAATGGATCACCATTATGTATTGTCAATAATTCTTTTGCTTTGTTTACCAAATCATTTCTCGACTTGTTAATACGTAACCATTGAGATGGATCTGTAGATACCCATTCATAGTATGCACTACTTCCTGTACCCTTCAATACATATTTACCTTCGCCTGGTTTAGTAAGCTTCCAAGAACCATTTTTAAGCAGGTTAAACATTTCCTCATTTACTTCACCGGTTATTTCTTTAGCATTATTCTGTTGCTGATACAGTTTTACAACAGCTGTTGTAAGTGGACCATAATGGGAGTCTACTTCTAATGATAGCATACTTTTTAAATCCGGTGAAAGATTATTATTTAGTAACGTCTGTACTTGATAAATTAAGTTACTGGTATCAGCATTGTTTGCCTTCATCTGATACTTTAAAGGAAAAGAAATCGAAGGTGAATCATCTAACACTGCTGTTATTAAACTATATCCACTCAACCAAGTATTATTATCAGACCATACTTTACCATTAGATGTTTCAATAAATTTTACTTTCGGCAATTCATACCCAGCTTTTATTGGAGTTTTAATAGTCTTAACAAACTCAGAATATTTCTCACTTGGGTTATTACCATTGTTTTCAACAATCTCATCAAATATTGTTTTGACTTTGCTCCACCAGTCATTATCTTCAGCATACATGCCCATTGTAGATACTTTAGTTATAACCCCATTTTCAATAGTTGCTCCTAACGTACAATAGTTTAGGAACTGATATAAATCTCCTTTACCCTTTGTAATATTAGCATTTCCTTTAGTCTTAGCAAGAGATTTAATACTATCTTCAAATTGCTTCCAATAATATTTATAGGCATTTAATTTCTTTACACCATGGTTTTCCAATGCTGCTGCGATATCTTTTTCAAAGTCAGGTTGGACATAATTTCCCCCATATTTATCTTTTACCTCCGAATTAGTATTAAAACTTCCTGTTCCTTCCTGGCAAATTATGGCTAAGAGCATTCTTTGGTCTACTCCATATTTCTGATACATCCCACCCTTATTATATAATTTTTGAACTTTAGTATCATCCCATGTTAACGCAGCTATTACTTTATGTTTAGTATTATATGCGCTAGGTGCTTTTGAACCTGCCAAATCTAAATATTTTTGAGCAACTTCAGTTTGTATTCTTTTATTTATTGCTTCTAAACGTATTGTTAAGTTTTTGCTTGCTTCTTCAAGCTTAGTCAGATTAGTTCTATTTAAATCTTTATCAGACAAATATGATAACCTATCTGTACCACCCTTGTGAAAATTCCATTTCCCACTTGGCAAGGCTGTTGGGTCTATTATATATTCTGCTTCAACAACAGGGCTGTTTTCATACTTTATATTCCAAGCAAATACCTTTAAGGTAGTAGTCTTATCTATAACAATTCCTCTAGTTGCATCGTACCTTTGCGAACTTAATGTTGGTGTAGTTCCATCTGTTGTATAATAAAAGTATGAACCAGGTGATTTGCTTGATAACCTTACTACTTGCTTTTCATTATAGCAACCCGGTTCCACTGAGAACTCAGGAACAGCCGCTTTATTTTTTATTGAAAACTCCTTATGATATGTTTCATGTATTTTTTTCCCTTCGGAATCAAATGCTTTTGCATAAAGCTCATATTTTCCATTCTTATACTGTGTTGAATCAAATGCATAATTATATGATATAGTCCCATCAATAGGATTAATAATTCCAATTTCTTTTTCTGATGCGATATATCTTCCGTACTCTGGGACATAATCCGGAACATCGGTTGTATCTCCCATTAAATATACTCCTATTTTCTTTACATTGTTATCATACTTTCTTATTGTAAAATTATGCGTTCCTTCAATTACAGACGTTGTTAGTCCACTTAAAGTTATTGAAGTTGAATTTACTATAAACGCCATTTCTGTCGAAGTAAAAGGTTTTTGTGTCCTGTCTTTGTAAATTCCAAGTACTCTAAAATACCGTAAACCCTGTCTTTCCTGAGTCCCGGGATCTAGTATCCAAATTGTTTTCTTGTACCTGTCAAAACCTTTTCTTTCAGGTTCACTATCTCCAATATTATGATCGAAATTCATTGAAAATCTGCTTATATAATCAGGATTAGCGAGGATATCCCTTGACTGAATCCAAGCCCCGCCAGGTAATCTGAATTGTAATAATATGTAATCAAATTTATCTTTTAATTTAGGAGCAACATCAGCTGTAAACAAAAATGGGTCTGTTGCATTTCCTTCTAGCGGAGTTACAGTTAGGTTTACAATACCATCAGGAGTTAATGGATTTTCATCTTCTGAATCAATATTCCATCATCATCCGTATCTGCCTTTGCAGGATTTGATCCAAAAGTCCAAGCATTAAATTTATATGAAGGACCTGTAGGCATTTGTATAATAATTTCCACTTCTTCAATGAGTTCCTGGCTGTCTGGAATTCCATCTCCATCTGTATCAGTAATAAGATCATTTTTATCAGGATATTTGTTTAATTTAACTGCAGTTCCATTTGATAAACGGATCCAGACACCATCTCCCATAGTCCCTGTTGCAATACGATCTGATAATTGAGAAAGCACATTGTAAAAATTACTGTATAAATCTGCCCATATACCTGTTGTAGCCATATATAAATCTTCGTAATGATCCATATGAGTTTTTCTACTTACCACTGAAACGCATATTCTGTCATCAATAAGTTTATGTGTAACATCTGAAAAAGTTGCTATACCTTCATAACGGGAACCAGGTTTTGTTGTAGCATCTGTAAATACAATAATAAACTTAGATGCATAACTTCTAAAATCCATTCTTCTTGCTGCTTCAAGTGCATCTACAGTTGTTTCAGGAGAATCTCCTCCTCCTGAAGCTTTTAAATTACTCATCGTTTCTCTAAAATCCGATACAGTCTCATGCCATTTCCATACTTTGGTTGAATCCAGTCCATCCTCATAAATATCTTTATATTCAACAATCCCTAAACGCACATCAACGTCTTTTAATGCAAGCATATCCACAAAGCTGTTAATATTTGTTCTAACGTTGTTAATTGTACCTGACATTGAACCTGTTGTATCAATTACAAAAACAATATCTGCAACACCACGTTCAAGCTTACTCTCTTCATTATGTACTTGCATTTCTTCCGCATATTTTGTTATATCTATAACTCCATAAATACTAAAATGTGTCACGTTTGAATATATTTCCAATTCATCAGCGTTTATTTCTGTATCTAATATTTCTATAGCATTAATTTCTTTGTTATAGTAAAAAATCCTGAGATTGTTGATGTCTTCTTTTGATATAAATTCAGGATTTAAACAGAACTTTATTTCTGCTGTTTCAAATTTTGAACTTGTTTCTATCTCTATAGGGTATCCTATTATTATGCTTTCAAATTCTTTGATTAGTGGATTTGCTAAAGCATTATAGACTTCAGTAGTTTTATTTATATCTCCTGTCCCATTAATGGTTATTGAAGGTACTGCAACGTTATTACCATCGTCCAGATGCTTAATATTTTCATAGTCTAAACGCTGTTCTACCATATTAGCTATATCGTCTATTCCACCATTATTATTCCACCATTATCAGGATCATTTGGGTCTGTTCCTCTCATTATTTCTTCAAGATCATCAGTTCCGTCATTGTCTGAATCTCTTAACAGAGGATTTGTACCAATTTCAATCTCATCGCCATCTGATATGCCATCTCCATCGGTATCATAACACAGTGGATCTGTTCCGTATATGTATTCTTGAAGATTTGTTAATCCATCTCCATCCGGATCCTTGTCGGCATCACTTATACCATCATTGTAGGTATCATAAGCGGAAGGGTTCGTCATAGACGAATATAGCTCAAACCCATCGGGCAAACCATCACCGTCTGTATCATGATTTAATGGATCTAATATTACATAACTCCTAGGTATATACTCATAATACCACATGTAATAATCTCTATCATCTTCATTTGTTAAATCAAGATCAGGCGGAACATAATTATCATCTTTGTAAATTACTCTTAAAGCTCTAGCTATATCCGGTTCCAACTCGCTTTTTAATTTCTTTGTAAAAGATATGGTGCCCTCGGAATCCATATCACGAACATATACATATAACACTTCATCCCCATCGCTTATTTCATCACCGTCTGTATCGTATTTAAGGGGATCTGTCTCATAAATGTATATCTCATCCCAATCAGTCAAGCCATCACCATCTGTATCAGGATTGTTCGGGTCTGTTCCAAGAAGTTTTTCAAGATAATTTGATAAACCGTCATTATCATCATCTCCTTCTTGAACAATGTCTATCCATCCCATGTGCCGCTTTCCGGACTTATCTGTTATATAAATTTCTACAGTAACACAAAGATATTTTGCGGGAAAGTCCTTGATTGACCAGTTTGTAGTATTGGTGTTCTTATCATATGACCCTTTTGTTATTGCGGGGTAGGATGAATCCTTATCCTCTTTCCCCTCATAAAACACCGAATAAGATATTTTATCTATTTCTTTGTTTGTAAATACACCTGATATATCTACATGGCTTTCATAGGTATAATACCGTGAGCTACCCATTTGCGGTGAAGTTATAATCACCTTTGAATCATCTGCTCCTGTCTGTATATTTGATGAACTTTCTCTAAAAAAAACCTTTATTGGATTATATGCCGTTTTATTATCACTATCATCTTTAACTACAACATTAAAGTAATATGTAGTCCCTGAGGCTAATCCCTTTATCTCTTTTGATTCTATATCTTTTTCATATTCACCGATTAATGTTCCATTTGTTAGTACACCTTCAATATTTGAAATATTATCCTTTCTTGATAAATATACTGCATACCTTAAATTTTCCTTTGCTGTTTTATCATCAAAAGCTTTATACCAATTTAGAGTTACACTTGTTGAACTTTGATTATATATTGTTATATCTTTGTTTTCAACTATCGGAGCCATATCATCTAATTCCGCAGATGCAGAATGTAAATAATTTTTAACGTAATTAGCAAGCAATGCAAATGCCTCTCCTCTTAAAGCAAATCTTTGAGGGGCAAAAGTTCCATCCGGATATCCATTCACTATTTTTTTTGATCTACAAACCATTATAGGTATGAAATGCCACTCACCTTCTTTAACATCAGAGAATAATTTTGATTCATAATCAATATCCTTTTCACTCCAGTTATTAAATTTCATAATTAAAGCGGTTATTTCTGCTCTTGTAATTGGATTATTTGGCTTAAATGAACCATCAGGGTATCCGGATAAAATACCAATACTTGAAGCTTTATCAACTATTTCTTTATACCATTCGCCTTCTTTTACATCTATAAATGATTTTACATTTTCATTTGTAAATTCAATATCAGGTCTTGAGTTAATTAATACTGTCAAAAATTCAGCTCTTGTTATGAACTCTTGTGGTTTTATAACATATCCATCATCGGCAATATAACCTTTTGCTAATCCTTTGTTTGCTAAATAGTTTATAGAGTTTTCCGCCCAGTGACCTGAAATGTCTTTAAATTGTACATTATTCTCTTCAACTTTCTCTGATACTACAGAATTATATGCAAAAACCATACCACCTGCCAGTACCTGAACTAGCGTAGCAAGAACAACTATAAGTGCTATTATTTTTTTCTTATTATTCATTTTAATCCCCTTTCAAAATAGAAAATAACATAATTAAAAAATTGATGTAAGTGTTTCTCTTTAAAGCGATCTTTACTGTTTCTTTGTACCAATTACTTTCTCTTACATCTGTAAATGGCTTTAAGTTTTGAGTTAAGTAATACTGTTTTTTTCTTATTTCATTCAAACTCCCTTTTCCGTAATAATAAAATTTTTAAATTTAGTTTCCAATAAAAAGCGATTTTAATTATACTTTATCATACCATAAATACCATTGTCAATCTATACCTTGGTGTTTTTTGTTAACTACAGTTCCAATCCGTGAAATCATCTACTGTGTAGTCCTGAATAAGTTTTCTCACCCTCACGAATCCGGTATTGGGCTGCATAGCTTTTTAGAAGTTCCAATATTTTTTCACGTTCTTTTGATGTACCTTTGTATATGTCCCATCTAATTTCAAAAACACGCTCATAATGATAGCCATCCCTAACCACTTCTCTCGTCAAAAGTGAATACAAAAGTGAATATAAGCTATCCAGTGATAACCTCCGTGGCTTAAAACTCGCTCTGTAAACTTAAATGAAAATTGAGGACTTCAATCCTCTGTGGTACAATGTTTTTGCCAGAAAACAAATACCTCCCAGAAAGGATGAAGTCCTCATGCAAAAAATTGTACCAATTAAGTGCCCAAAATG
>Ga0209537_1002246_pt1 | contig 19753 bp, 12 predicted proteins | sample BioPla4DNA1_FD_187698 | JGI IMG/M metagenome (GOLD analysis project Ga0209537, IMG submission 187698) | Biogas fermentation microbial communities from Germany - Plant 4 DNA1 (SPAdes) (version 2) | ecosystem: Engineered > Bioreactor > Anaerobic > Digestate | place: Bielefeld, North... | reverse complement strand
TCTAGGTTGAGGCGGCAGGGGTTAAAGCGCTGCTCCCAAAGAAGTTCAGGGTGGCGGAAGTAGTATTCGTCCACTGATGTTCCGCCGAAAATAATATCTACTTTCCCGCTCGTTCTGCTTCTGCCCACTCTGCCTATCCGCTGGAAGAAGCTAGTCCGCTCTGCAGGGATGCCAAAGAGGATGCAGCGGTCGAGGCCTGAGATGTCGATTCCCAGTTCCATGGCTGAGGTGGTGACCACGCAGCGGATAGTGCCGTCTTCAAGCCCTTTTTCGATGCGCTTTCTCTCTTCTGCCAATATGCCTGCTCTGTAGCAGGCACAGAGGTCTTTATCCTCTCCCAGCCGTTCGCTGATAAATTCTGTGAGCCTTTCTGCACCTTGTCTGTGATCTAAGAAGATAATGGTTTTCTCCCCGCCGTTGAGTGCTTCCTTTACGCATTCCCAGGCAGTATCGTACATGGTAAAGTCTGGGTTGGGTCTGATGAGCCTGTACGTTCTGCCGCTGCTGCCCGAGCCGTCGAGTTCTCTGCCGATGTTGACAAAGGGCAGGCCTGTAAGCTTTTCCAGGTGCCCTGCTGGATCTTGGATAGTTGCTGAGGCTGCGATAAACTGAGGAGCTGCTCCTTCCCAAGCAGCCACCTGACGCAGCCTGCGCATGAGAAAGGCCATGTTGGTGCCGAAGACGCCGTCGTAGAGGTGGCATTCATCCAGGATCACGTAGCTGAGCCTCTGGAAGAATTGCCGGTATTCATCATCGCCGGATAACCTTAAGATCGTTGTGTGGAGGACGTCTGGGGTGGCCACAAGGATTCTGGACTGCTGGATGATCTGGCTTCTCAGTTCTTTTCCAGAAACTGTACCGTCGTAGCGGCCTAGGTATTCAGATGGCCACTGGAAAGCCTTTAAAATAGCCTCTAGTTTATCAAGCTGATCAGAGGACAGGGACTTCTGCGGGAAGAGAAAGAGGCTGGTTCTTGTTGGATCCTGGAGCATTTTTTGAATAACGGGCATGTAGAAAACGAGAGATTTGCCGGAGGCTGTTGGAGTTGAAAGAACCACGTTCTCTCCCCTGGCTATTCTCTCCCAGGCCAATACTTGGTGCCTGTACAGTTTGGTGTTTTTGTGTTTGAAAACCAGATACGTTTTGAGCTTGGTGTCCAGGTCCTGCGGGATAGGCAGAAAGTCTGCTGGCTTTCCAGGTTCAGTGTGTTCTGCTACAACCCTGTAGACGGGATCGGTTCTGACAGCAGTCTCCGGCATATCTGTCACCTCGCATATATTTCTTTATTTTAATTATACATCATGCTTCAGCTATTCTACTGACAACAACTACCATTATTTATACTATTTAGCGTTTAAAAATCAAAAACCTCCCATGAAGGAGGTTTCTATTGCATGAGAAAGCCGGTGTCTTGCGGACACCAGTAATATTAAGCACTCATTTGCCTGTGCTGTTGAAAAAAATGACGGTATATTGATAAAAACTCAAAAAATGTTACTTTGAATGTAAACTAAAATTCCTTTTTAGACATCCCCCTTTTTCATCATCGCTTATTCGTCCACAAAATCAATCTCCTCTTTAGTTGCTGCTGCTTCAGGATAAATACTGTCAACAGCTTCAAGAATAAAGCGATGAGGAGGAGTTTTAAATTCTGATTCGCATTCTTTTTCCATTCCTTTTTCTATTTCGTTTTCTATACCGACTTTTTTTCTCCACTCATTAACTTCTCGCTTAATTCCTTTAAACAATCCTGTCATTTGAGCATCAAAAAGAGAGCTGACAGGTAATTCAATCGAAAACGAAGTTCCAACCCCAGAGCCGTGTGTAGAAAATATTCTTTTTTTGAAACTATGTTTTGGTGTCCATACTAAAGAGCCACCAAAACAACCATGGTTTGCTATTGCAATGTTGGAAAAAAGCTCATATGATCGAGCCCAACTCAATTGATCAAAAAGATCTGTATCCTTATTTTGAGCAACAACAAATAAATGTTGAATCCTACCTCGTAGCCAGTCCCAAATGTAGGTATCTATGATATCTGAGCATATCGCTACTGAAAATCTTCCCCAATTCGGATAGGAAAATATAGTCCAAGCTTGTCCAGGCAAAAAATCCCAATGCGTATGCTCAGAATAACTGTTTAAAAAATCTATTAGTCCTAACTCAGCAACACTTGCAAAGGGCTTGCGGATTCTAAAAACGAAGCTCCTTCTTCTTTCTCTAACGCTTTCCGCTCTTTCTTTAATCTCTATTTGAGGAGCTGGTTCTGGAATAATGAGAACAGCTTCATTAGTAAGGAATCTGCTTCCCTTCTTTCTGACAGTGGAAGTTACAGGCACGACTCTAGGTACTTCACTGGGAAGCAAGCCAATTAGAATAGCAATACCTGTCTTCTCTACAAACCTTTTAAGAACTGGCACTTGATTATGTGGCAACGACCATTCCGGAAAAACCGCAATCTGATCAGCTTCTTTATTTTTTAGGTTAGCATGCATTTTTATCTCGTGTAGCCTTTCCCCAACTTCCACACTCATCAGCCTGTGAATCTGAAAATTGTAATCTGTAGATAAATTATCACTAGATTCGTTTTTACATTGATAAAGCCATTTTGAATAATCTAATTCGTTTTTCAACTGCACAATTCTAACTTTAAGATCCTTCGCCAGCTTTACATCTTTTTTTACTTGATTATCCTCAATATCCCAAACAACACCATCTCTTTCAGTAAGCAAGTTATCATCGAATACAACAGATATTCTTTCAATATTTTTATCAACCCTTCTTATCAAATCGCTATCTTCTAGATTGTATTCTTCACCGCAAAGGCCTCTATCAATAAATTGCCAAATACACTTTGGCATTAAAAAATTACTTCTTAAGAAATCACGTTCAACTAGTGGGGGCTGCCATGGCGCTACTTCGTAAAGTCGATCAAGTATATACTCACTACCGGAAATCATCCACAGCAATAACAGAGCGCGATTGAAAGAAAATGCCAGTTCATGACCTTTTGAAATTAAATAAGGGAAAAGAAACATTGGATGAGGAGCTCTGCTGTCTTTCAAAGAACGAAGTCCTTGAAATCCTAAGTCTTCTGCATTTTCATAGATGCGTTCTAATAACTCTCTCATTTTTTCAATAGCTTTTATAGTCCTTTGATTAGATTTATGCGTTTCATATCCATGATTTAGTAGTATTACCCTCGCCTCAGTAAGAAGAGAGAGACAGCCAGGAGCGAAAATCAGGGTATCTGGAGAAATAATCCCTTCAGAAAGTTCTTTTGTAATATTTTTAACCACCAACATTGCTAGTTGCCATGGTAATTCCATCTGTACTAGGTAACCATCTGGAGGCAGAGAATCGCCTTTAAAAAGCTCTACCTTCTCGAACCCGACATTATAGATGAATTTAAACAAACTATCGCCTTTGACTGAATCCTTATTTGTCAGCAGTTTCCCCAAAAATATATCTTCACAATGAGCCCAGGGTAAGACTTTTCCGTTTGCTATGACAAGCTTGCGGATACAAGCATAGTCATCAAGGGCTATTAATGCATTCCAAATGTCATCTCCCTTTTTTCCATCACCTGAAAAAAATGGCGCTTCCTCTTCGAAAATTTCATCGAATCTATTCCACAAGCCAACTCTGACTAAAGAAGCCCAATCCTTGGCCGTAAAAGAAGAGGGTAAAATCCACCGATAATACTTTTTATCCATTTTATGGGTTGGCGTTAATGAAAACCAAAGAAACTTTTGACTGCATTCATTTGCGCCAAAAACTAATTCTTCTAGCCCTTGATAACCCATGATTGTTTGTAAAGCTTGGTTGAAAGCTGACAGCTTATCATTTCCTTTGGTTTTTCTATCAAGATATAAACGCAAAGGAGAGTTATCCGCTCTGAACTGTCCTTTTCGGGGATCGCCCAGTTCTTGTGCTATTTCAATAAGCTCTGCTGGGGAAAGAGTAGCCATTATTGCATCAGAGAGTGCCTCTAACTCCCACCACCATAGATGATATTGTGATTTGGGATCTTTGTTTCTAACTTGATAGATTACAGTAAGCCACTGCTCTATTTCTCCAAAATCCTCTAAAACCTTAATAGCTTTTTCCTTTGTAAAATATTGTGACCAAAAAGGACTATAATCACCATTAGCTACCGCTTTCAATCCCCTAACACATTTAGCCCATTCACGCCAAAATTGAGCTCTGTGAAAACTTCTACGCAGACTTTCGTTTTCACATCTTCTTTTTTTTATCTTTTCTATATCTTGATCTTTAAAAATGCATGCTTTTTTTTGTTCTCTTTCCCACATCTCAGCAGGTGATCTTAAGTCTTCGGAGTTGTATATATCCCAACTTAATAGATAAGGGATATACTTTTTAAATCCTTCGATTGCTTTTGTTTTTTCAACAATCGATGCTCTAAGGACAATTGTGAGAACAGAACGCCATAGTTTTATTCTCCAGGGATTATTTCGCAATGCTTGTTCTGCTCCTATCAAAATTTGGCCGATTATATTTTGGTGACTCCTGATCATGTCATCTTGCTTAACAGCACTATCGGGCCATGTAGAGCGAGCCAACTTATTTATAGCGAAATTAGCCCTTGCATCTTCAGCTACTTCTTCATCGCTATCTTTTCTGTTGAGTAACCCTAGCAATGAATCGACTCTTTCAGCTGCAGAAGGTCCATAACGTTCATCGATATCTTCCTGATTTAAGTCGCTCATCTCAGAAACAATTTTCGTTGTAAAAATATCAACATTGCCTCGATTAATATAGTCATCTCGACTAAGTAAAGACTCAATTTTTCCCCATTTTGCTAAAAACTCTTTCTCATCAATAGGAGCTTTTGAACAACAAAAATCTTCAAGCAGATTTTGTATGATATTTACATCTGGCCTAACTTTCTTTGTGTTTATTTTAAATTTATGTTCTTTTTTTATTTTATCAACTAATACTACAACTGCTTCTCCTAAAGCATTCCAGTCTTCGGAAAGTAAAATTAAATCATCAACAAAGCGAAGGTAGACGACTTTTTTCCCATCTTGTGACTTTTCATATAGCTTACATAAGACTAAATCTACTTCAGTTAAAGCTACATTCATTAATAGTCCTGAAATGATATTGCCTGTAGGAAGACCATACTTGTCTGCTTCAATATCCATTTCATGTACAGGATCATCTGGTCTCCACAGCCCCCATGTATCAGCGTACTCATTATGCCCTTGAAATTCCTCTGGTAGGACGCCATCCTTAAAAATGAGATCTGATTGTTCGTAAAAACTAGGTTCTTCCCAACGGCAATATACTACATTATCTAAAAGATCCATCAGTTTATTTGCTAAATCAAGCCGTAATTCCTCATCGTCTTTTAAAATGTGCCATGGGTGAGAGCCAAACATTTCTTTTTCAGGTTCCAAAACATCGTCTTGTTCATTATATATCAAGCTGGGGAAACTAGGCATTCCCCAACTATGTTTCAGTCCGAATTGAATGTCATCTTTTAATAATTTCCTAATATTAAGTCGCAATTTATCTCTTTTAACAGATGGATATGCTAAGGAAAGATCTAGGCGCAAATAATAGAGCTTCTCCGTATTTTTTGTGTTTTTCCAAGTGTGATTACAATATGGTAGAAAGGTATTGTGTGCTGCGATATAATCATTAATAGCCTCAAATTCACAGCACCCATCTTCGAAAAAAGCTCTGTTTGTAATCCATTGTAACAATCTGCGAAACAAGCCATAACTTGAACTGAATGGCTCATAAACACGCTTATAGCTTAATGAAAAGGGCATTCGGTACCATCGATTCCTCAGACCAACTTCAGTTTTTTCCCAACGCTGTACTTTATGCCTTGCTAAGCGATTGCCAAAAGAGATATTGGGCATGCGTGATTCTAAAAACGGCCCCAATAAAACAAGATATGTGGCAAATGCAACTTGATCTTCAACTGATACCATCGTGAAGTGTCGGGTCTTGTTTCCTTTTTTTGGATATGGTATCAACGGATAAGGGTCTGGTTGATAGGTTCCTGCGCTAAGTTCATTAGCAAGTTTTGAAAGCTTCCTCCATGGGTCTGCTTTCCAAGCTAACATTTCTGCAGGATCATACCAATCACCTTGCATATACCATGATTGGACTTTTTGCCATGCAGCTCGCATTACCCAAGGGTTGAATATGTCTTTGTTGTGTTTTATCATATTCCCCCTCCATAAAAAGTCACTGAATTTACTGACAATGAATAGTGCAAAACATGAACTAAGACATTCAAGAACAACCACTCATGCTAACTCTACAACAGAAAACGATAGTTCCTCGTCTTATCTTTCGACTAACTTAATGGTCTGCATAGTTGCTTGATACTTAGGAATTATCGTGATACAGTTACCCTGTTATGGGAAGCTAGATTCATTTATATCTAAACCATTTTAATTCTGTAGCATCTTGTAACAATTTCTCCTTATCAGGTAGTGGCTTTTTCATTATTTCCACTAGTTTATCTTTAATTAAATCTAACTTATCTTGCACACCAAAAACATAAAAACTTACATTTTGATACAACTCTCTAAAATCTTTCTGAGGTAGTAACTCTCTAATATCTCTGTCCCCTGACCCAACAAAAACATGAAATATATTCTTTTCTGGATCTAATGAATAAAATTTATTTGATCTCGGAACTATAAAAATTTGTCCAAGATTTAAATTGCATTCTTTTATTATCTGTTTTGCGACATAACGTCTATATGTAATATCTTCTTGGCACATTTTCCGCTCAAACTCTTTTCTCAGCCGACTGTCGCGCAAATAACTTAACATAAACTCTCTGTACTCATATATTGTTTTCCACAATGGTTTTAAAAAATGCCTATAAAATAGTTGAGGGATAATATTAACTGTGTATTTACTCTTTTCTTCATGCGAAAGTTCAATCGAGTTTTTCAGTACACTTCTTAAATCTGAATCAGAAACTAATAGGTCACTTATAGCATGGCATGAAAATAATTTATATAAATCTATTTTATCTTTATATTTATTCCGAGCTTCAAAGTTTGCTGCCATATGTTTAATATAAAATTCAGTGACGAAGTCCATGTATACAGCTATATGATGATTATATACCCATAGGTACAAAGAATCTCTTGCATCAATAATATTTTGAATGACTGGTATTGCCTTACTATTAAATGTAACGCTTTTTATCTGTGGATGTATCGTAATATTTAAAAATAAACGAGTGGTATCAATCTCAGGCACCGTTACACCGGTCATCAATGAATCTCTCATAAGATAATCAAGTTTATCTATATCAATAGTATCTGAATTCAAAAGCTCGATTATTATATTTTGAATCCACTTGTCTTCTCTATTTGAATATTTTGCTCCTACAATCGCTCTACATATTAATTCAAAATCGACTTTTTGGGGAGTTGACTTTTCAATAATAGAAAGATATTTATCAAGTATTACGAAACATGACATTAGTTCATGGGGAGAGCCTTTGTTAAAAATACTTTCATCAAAAGAAAGGCTGTATTTCTTTATTAAGTCACCTATCTTTTCCTTTATTTCGGGTACCCTGAAATATTTTTCACCTAAATGGGAATATGGAGCATGACCTACGTCATGAAGCAATGCCGCAAGACGTAAATGAAGTAACATCTCTTTAAATCTTTCTACATTTAATTTATATCTATTGTTGAGCTGTGGCCATAGACTATGAAGTGCTTTTTTTGCTAAATGTAATACACCAAGAGAATGTTCAAATCTTGTGTGATTTGCGGACGGGTATGCTTGTTGGCAAGTTAGTTGGCGAATATCTTTAAGTCTTTGAAAATTTGGGGTGTCGATGATTTTCATCTCTAAATCATCGACTTCTATATATCCATGGACTAAATCTCGAATAATTTTCACTTCCATCACCTCACTTTTACAAACATTGAAAAGTACCAAAAGTCTTTATTCCTACATTCGCAGAAAGTCCAGCAGGTTGACAATAAAATTCTTAACTCGGTAAAGCGAATAGTGAGGCGTGTATTGAAACTTAAAACCTCCAGTTATTCGACATAGCTTGACCCTTCACTTTTCCGTTACTCAAATATCACCATCTCTTCCCCAAATAGCTCTTGTTATTTTCTGAATATTGGTTCCATATCTCCTTTTTGACCTCTTCAGGGCACTCACCATAAATCCAGCCAAATAAATTACCAATATTTGTATGCGTTTTCTTTCTATACACTGCTCATTCGTGTTCGGTTAAGGTATTTCTCGACCTTTCTGTTGTTTGTACTAGTAGAAAAGCCTTTATGATTTAGAGGTTTGCCTCCCTCTTTTAATTCAAAAATGACAATTTCCCCTTAAGAAGAACGGAAGATTGATTATAAATTGTCTAGGGCAAGTATGGCTCTTTCCTTAACCGAACACACATGATACACTGCTTCATCATAAAATTCTCCTCGAGTTGCAACTGCCCATCCTTTTTTAAAAGCATCGAACTTCTTCTTATCTGGTGGACATCTCTTGTCAATAACTTTAAAATTAGCCTGTTTTTTAGTTTTTGTGGTTTTATTAGCCCCTTTGTAATTTGTTTTGAAAATTTCGACCTTGATACCTCTTCGAAAACAATATTCTTCGATATCAGGATGAGAACTAGAACATAAAGCTACACAAATGATTTCAGCAGGTTCAAAATCTCTTTCTACGAGATATTTTCCAACCTCAATTTGTCCTACAACAGTCCGATCTAAACTATTTTTTGCCTCAATCAAATAAATCTTGTTACCCCTAATTTCTTCTTTTAATTTGGCAACGCTATAATCCCCAGGTTCAAAAAATTGATTTTCGCTGCTTTCAATTAATACCGCATCGATTCTTCGCCTTCTGGCTTTTACTTTAACTCTCCAACTGGAACCTCTTTGTATAGCTTGCCTGAATATTTTTCATGGAATTTTTCGATAAGCAAATTTTCAACATAATATCTCATGCTGCATTATTCCCTTCAGTCTCCTATACTTATTTCTCTGCGAATCCTCTGCAGCTTATTAGGGCATGTGTTATATTGTTTTCCTAAACCAGATTTTCAAGCAGTGTTTCAAAACATCAGCTCAAAGTAAATTAAAACACAATCTTGCGAAGCCTAGGATTTCAGCAATATTTACATTTATAAACCGAAAATTTCATGCAGTTTCCTTGAACTTATACTCTAGACTGAAAAATAGAGTTCGCCATCTCTTCAGTTCCCTTGGAACTGTTGGGACAGACGATAACTCTTAAAGTCAGAAGGAGAATCTGCAAATCCAAAAGCAAAGAGTAACTGCGGATATAGAAAAGGTCGTAGCGCAGCTTATCATCAACTTCTGTTGTATACTTCCCCAAAACCTGAGCAAGACCTGTAAGACCAGGTTTTACAAGCATCCGATATCTATATTCGGGAAGCGTCTCTTCAAACTGCTCTACAAAAAATTGTCTTTCAGGCCTGGGCCCCACAAAGCTCATCTGGCCGAAGAAAATATTTACAAGCTGCGGCAGTTCATCCAGCCTTAATGCGCGGAGGAGTTTCCCCACTTTCGTGATCCGGGGATCCTCTGCTTGCGCCAGCACAGGTCCAGTATGCTCTTCTGCATCTACAACCATAGACCGGAACTTGAGCAGCTTAAAAGGCACTCCTCCCTCTCCCAGCCGCTCCTGCACGTAAAAAACAGGACCTGGAGAGGTTAGTTTAACTAAAACTGCTATCAGGACAAACAGCGGTGTCAGCAGGAGAAGTAAGACTGAAGATAATGCTAAATCAAATATTCTCTTTACTACCTGCTGTCTGGGAGTAAGCCTAAAGCTGTCTAGCCTCAGGATCGGTCTGTCATCGATCCGATCAAGCTGTGCTCCCATCAGGAGGATATCTTCTAAAGCAGGAATCATTAAAACCTGCTTGTTTTCCTCAATGCTTTTTCTGAGAAAATTCTTTTTTTCTTCTCCCGTCAATTGACTATCCAGGCAAACTATATCTGCTTTGGGAAGAAGCTCTTCAATTCTCTGCTGATCCAAGGGCTTCACAAGCTCCAAAATTTGATAGTTTTGTCCTAATCTCAAAAAATGCGTGGTCAGTTCAAGGACGCTTTGGCTGTTGCCGATCACAAGTACCCTTTTAGGTGAGGCATTTCTCTCCTCAAGTCGTTTGAGGCCGAAACGCCAAAGGGACAGCAGAAGAAGTTGAAAGATAAAAGCAACAAGCACCATGCTCCGCGGCAGAGCAAAACCACGGAGGAAAAAAGCCAGTGCCATGGCTGAAACTGATGTCAGAATAGAGGTGATGACAATGCTGGAAAAAAGCTCGCTTGTGCTTTTCCAGGTTGATGAATAAAGGCCAAAACCCCATAACAAGACGAGATACAAGACGTTTAGGGAGGGTAAAACGTTCATTAGAGCATGCCTGTTGCTTGCCGTAAGGCTGCCGTCAAAAAGCACAGCGATAGCCAAAGCAAATGCCAGATTCAGGCATAGCAGATCTACAATCAGATAGAGGAATGCTCGAAAACGTATAACTGAGCGTGCTATCACTTATCTCTCTCCCTAAAGTTCTACTCCTATAATAATTACGCTGCTTATCTTTGTTTTTCCTGCTAGATGATTAGCTCAAAAACTTCCCATAATCCAATTCAGCGCAACAGTTTTTTGTATTTTCCATCTTTAAGCTTAGCCAATACATTCTTCAAATCTGTACTTGCTTCTTTTTTTGTGACAAGCACTACATCTTTATCGTTGACAATAAGCATATCATCGATCCGGTATGCTACAATCAATTTATCTGCCAAAGTATTTTCGATAATGTTCCCTTGAGAATCAAGTACCTCTGCCTCACCTTGGATAATGTTCTCATTTTCGTCTTTAGTAAAAATTCTCTCTAAAGCAGCCCAAGTGCCAACATCATCCCAGCCGAATTCACCAGGTACCACTAGTATCTCTCTGGCCCGCTCCAATAGGGCATAATCTATGGATCGAGCCTCAAGGTCTAAGAATTGTTCCTCGGCTTTTTCACAGTTTCCCTCCAAGAGAAACTGTCTGATCTTGCTCAATTTGTCAGCTAAGCTAGGCGCATAAGCAGCCAAGATATTCTTAAAAGCCGATAGCTTCCAAACAAATATCCCTGCATTCCACAGATAGTTGCCGTCTTTGAGAAAAGCAAGCGCAGTTTGCAAAGGCGGCTTTTCAACGAACCGCTTTACTTGATACACTTCTGGAAGTAGGGGTTGTCCACATTCTATATAACCGTAACCCTCTTCAGGCCGTGTAGGTTTCATTCCAATTGTGACGAGGCTATTGAAATAATCAGCAGCCTCTGCTGCCTTATTAATGGTCTGACAAAAAACTGTGTTGTTTAAGACCACATGGTCACTTGGCATAACGATCATTACGGCGTCTTGCTTGATTCTCTGTTCGATAACAATAGAAGCATAGCCTATGGCCGGTGCAGTATTTCTCCCAGCCGGCTCGACAATGATATTTTCTTTGGGAAGCTGTGGCAGTTGGGAACTAGTCAAAGCTTGATACTCTTTGCCTGTGATCACGTAAATATCGCTTGTTTCGCCTGTGATTTCCAATGCCCTGGAAAATGCTTGCTGCAGCAGCGAGTCTTTCCCATATAGATTTAAGAATTGCTTCGGCATTGAAGCGCGGCTCTTAGGCCAAAATCTCTCTCCCCTGCCGCCTGCCATCAGCAGAACCTTTATTCCTTTCATTTCCTCACCTTTCTCTTTCTCACGCATCCTCAATCAACTCTTTATACAAGGAGAGAGTGCTTTGGAGCATTTGCTCAACTGAGAATAAACTTTTCGCCCTTTCTTTTGCTTTTTCTCCGAATGATGCTGCCAAAGAGGGGTTGTTGAGAATTGTGTTGAGGGCTTCCGCAAGCTGCTGGCTTTTGCGCGGTTCCACAGTCAAGCCTGTCTCATTATGGAGGCTGACAAATGGTACTCCTGTGGGCAAATTAGTGTTTACAACCGGAGTTCCTGCAGCCATGGCTTCGGCCTGTACTAGGGCAAAAGCCTCGCTGGGTTCCACAGACGGCAGAGCAAAAACATCAGCCCTATGATACCAATAGCGCAGCTCTTCGTCTGAGCGAAAACCGAGGAAAAAAGTTCGTTCCGAGATGCCGAGTCTTTTAGCTTTCTCTTCCAGCTCTTCCCGCAACTCTCCGTTGCCTATAATCACAAGGTTGGCGCTCACATCCTGCATTGCCTCTAAAAGGTATTCCACACCTTTGTAGTAGCAGAGGCGGCCAACGAAGAGGACCGTTTTATCACAAGGCAGCTGGACAGCTTCTTCAGACTCTCCTGCAGCCTCAAACCAAAAATTTCGTATCCCCAGAGGGATGATTTTGCACTTATCCCGATAATTTTTGAGGAAACGCGAGTTTTCCAAAGGTGCTGGGGAGGTAAGTATTATCTGATCAACTGCATCCAAGAATTTATAGAGGAATGGCTCGTAGAGCCTAAGAAAAGACTTTTGTTTTACGATATCGCTGTGCCAGGTGAGTACCGTCTTTACCTTCACTCTTCTTTTTACCAGCAAATATGACAAATCGCCCAAAGGAAAAGGAAAATGAAAATGGGCGAGATCTGCCCAACCAAGTTGCTTGTGGAGCAAGCGTGGGAATGAAGGCGATACTGGCATGGACCAATACGTCCCCAGACTCCCTGCTTTGTAGACAGGTATTCCATTTATCACTTCCCGCTTCCCAATACCCTTTGGCTGACAAGCCAAAACACGCACTTCAGCTTCTTCAGCCAGGCCTTCTGCCAGCTCCTGCACAACCTTCTCTACCCCGCCAATATGGGGATAATATAATTTATTTACTTGTAAGACTTTCATTTCCAACAAGCTCCTTTTAATCTAAAAAAGCAATCCCTCTGATCAAATAATAACAAAAAACAAAACACGCCAGCCATTCGGCAAGGGGAAGCCAAATAGCACTTAAGAGGAAGGGCTTCTCTAGCCGGTAGCGAAAGGCAATTGGCAGCACAAGGAGTAAAGAACATCCTAATAAAAACCAGGGTAAGGGTTTGGCAAGAAACCAGCTGGCAAAGGCGAGGATGCTCAAGATAACCACTGCAAGCCTTACAATCACCCTTGCGAAAGGCACAGGACCGTGAGTCGTAAGCTTTTTGTATTCTTTAGGGTGCTGCTGCCAGAGCCTGAGGTCAAAGAGGCTCTTTTTCGCTTTTTTCAGGGGCATCAGCCACGAAAAGCCATGTTCTGGATGGAAGGCAAGCACATTTTCAGCGTATATTACCTCGCCGTGCTCCATGAGGCGGTATGCTAAATCTGAATCCTCGTGATGAAATATTTTCGTCTTAGGATCGAAGTATTTAAGAGAAAAGCCGCCTACGGCTTGGAAGACATCTTTCCGCACCCAAAAATTACAGGTAGGATATCCCTCACCTGTATTCTGCATTCCATGCCGGAAGGCACTGGGCTTTTCTACTTCAGGAATTATTGTTTTGCCGGCAAAAGCCACTATTTTCTCATTTTGAAAGCAGCTGTAGCCCTGCACAAGCCAATCTTTATCTGCATACACATCATCGTCTAAAAACGCAACCAGCTCTCCTTTTGCAGCCTTAACACCTTCGTTTCGCGCATGCGACGGCCCAAGGTGTCTTTGGAGAAGTATTTCCTTGAGATTTAACCTCCCTTTCCAGGCTGAGAGATCAAAGGGGCTGGAGGAATCGTTGCAGACAATCACCTCAAAAGTGAGCTCGCCTCTTTCCTGTTCAAGGAGCGAATCCAACAACGGTTTTAAAAATAACGTTCCCCTAAGGGATGGTACGACAATAGAAACATCATATGTTCTCAATCCCTGGCAACCTCCGCCATTATGCTTTTTAAATCAGTTTCTTGAGAGAGTAACAGTCTAGATGGGAGATTCTCTGAACCGCAAAAGCTTGTTTGTGCTCTTTGAAGGGCTTTTGCTATCTCCTTTGGGCTATCCTCCACTACCATAACCATATCACGAATAACCTCGGGACACAACAAATCCAAAAGGCCTATGTGCTTTGAGATAATACACGGCACACCAGAAGCCAGGGCTTCATAAACTGCCAAGCCAAAAGATTCGTAACGGGAAGGCGAGATTAATACGTCGAAAGCAGGGTAAATCTCTTTCATATTCGAGGCACAGCCAACATACTGTACCCTTCCTGTTTTCTCTTTTTTCAATAAAGCTTGAAACTGCCTCTGCGCCCTGGAAGTGAGGTTGCCAACCACCACTACCTGAAAATCACCTTCGAGATACTGCAGCGCTTGAACTACTAGTTCAAATCCCTTGCCTGTTAATCGATTGGCAACAAACCCAACAGCAAATTTATCTTCTAGTTTCCATTTTTGTCGCCATTTTTGCCGCGCCTTTTCCCTCTCCTTCCCTATTAAAGGTGAGAAACTAAGGGGATTAGGCAGAAGATGTATTTTATGGGGTGGAATTTTAAATTCCTGCAGTTCCCTGGCTATTTTAGGCGAAACAGCAATAAATTCTTTCTTGTTTTGAAAGAGCTTACATGTTAGATATTCCAAAACGATGGGTATCGGATAAAACTTTCTGATCCATCTTTCCGGCCAAGGAGACTTGAGTGCTCTCAAAACAGCTGTGTGCACACTGTGAAAGCTGATTAGCGTCTTTCCAGGTGGAAAAAGACAAAATGTATGGTAATGATAGAGATCAAAGGGCTGCCACCTTTTCAGTTGGAAATGAACATTCACGAGAAAAGAAAAAAGAAGCAGCAAAGGATTAAAAGTCAGTGCCCGAACGCGGCAAAGCCTTACGTCATCAGGCAAGGCTACATCGGCGTGCACCTCCGCCGCAAAGATGACAAGCTCATGGCCAAGACCATATAGTTCTTGTATTTCTTGTAAGACAACCTTTTCTACTCCTCCTGTGCTGTTCAGATAAGGGTAGATAATCGCAATCCGCACTCTCGTTCTCCTTCCAGGGTGCTGAGATATGCAGCACCTAAACAACAAACATTCTCATTTAATTACTAAAAATTGAATCGCAAAACCCTTTTCCCAAACCCTTTATGGGACAAAGCGTATTCGAATTCGTTCTTAAAATCCACAACATCGCCGACAGCAGCCTCTGCGATAATGGAGCTTTTGATTAATGAAGCAAATTTTTCGTCTGTTAATTGATTCATGGCCTTGACAAAGTCATTGCGGCTGCTGCGGGTGACTCCTGCAAAGCAGAGGCCCTTTTCCAGAATAATGCGGGAATTAATTCTAATTTTCTCTTCTGCTACACCTAAGAGGCAGCAACTGCCGCCTGGCCGAAGCACCTGACTGATGCTTTCAAATGCAGCCTCGGAAGCTCCCCCTCCTACTGCTTCGAAAGCAAGATCGAACTGAGGCTGCGGCAGAGGGTCTGTATGATAGTTTATTTTCACAGGCACAGGGAAATTTGCAAGCCGTTTCTCTGATCCCCCAACTATAGTAATGTCCTCAATTCCGCCAAAAAGGAGAACTGAGGTGAGGATAAATCCCAAAATGCCGTCACCGAAAACAATTACCTTCTCTTTTCCGCTGAGTGGAAGACGTCTCGTGGCTGCATTGGCAACAGAGATTAGTTCAGCCATAACAGCTAGTTCCGTAGGAACACTGTGAGGGATTTTGACCAGATAGTCTACAGGATAGGTGAAGTATTCCCGGGAGAAACCATCTGCACTGCTTGAGGCGAACTTGGCAGCAGGACAGTAGTTTTCACCTAAAGCTGGATCCTCACAGACTTTCTGGCTGCAATTGGCACAGCTTTCCGGATCGATTACGTTAGGAACAGGGACTACCCTCTCTCCTGGCTTGAATTTGCCAGTTCTGTCTTTAACCACAGTGCCAGCAGCCTCATGCAGCAGACAGAGAGGATATTTTAGACCCAGGATTTTCCGTTCTCGCTGGCCTGTATAATACCGCAGGTCCGCTTTGCAGATTGCACCGGCTTCCGTGCGGACAATTGCCTCATTATCTTGGGCTTCAATCAGATCTACCTGCACCTCAAATTGATAAGGAGCAGTAATGCGATAGTTGCGTGCGATCATGAAACTTCTTCCCTCTTGCCGAGCTTGAGGAGCGCTTTTAACAGAAGTAAATCCTCCGCAATTGTGATTTTAAAATTGAGCTTGTCCCCTTGGACAAGTTTCACCTGGTGCCCATATCTGATGACAAGCTGGCAGTCATCACTTGCATCAGCGATCTTGTCAGCTCGTGCTTTTTCGTGCACAGCTTTGATTAAGCCATACTTAAAGCTCTGGGGAGTCTGCCCCAAGTACAACTCTTTCCTAAGGGGTACTGAATGAAGCATGGAACCATCTGTGCTTTTGATAATTGTATCAGCTGAGGGAATCACTGTATCCACTGCGCCATAAGCCTTGGCAGCTTCAATGTTTTCGCTGATAATTCGCCTTGAGAGGAGTGGTCTGACTGCATCGTGAATCAGGACTATGTCATCTTCACTTGCCCTGCCATCCAAAGCGCACAGTCCGTTATAAATTGAAGCTTGCCGCGTCTCCCCTGCTTCAGCCAAACAAATCACTTTGTTAAGATCGTACTGCCTGAGCCATGTTTTCATTTCTGTCTGCCACTGTTGGCTCAGCACAACTACAATCCCGTCAATTTCCTCGTGCAGATCAAAGACTTCAAGGGTGTGGACAATTATCGGCTTACCGTAGATATCAATATACTGTTTGGGGACTTCGCCAGTACCCATGCGTTTTCCTACGCCGCCTGCTAAAATCATAGCTACGTTCATAAATTTGCTCCTCCTAACTCTGAAAAGGAATGCTCAAAATCCACTAAAAATATTTCGTGGGTGCCTCGCTCCTCTTCTGGCGGCAGCTTCATATAATCTCCATATATTTGACTTAAATAATCGTGCCACCCCTCCGGCAGTGGCAGAAGGTGTCCCTCAAACTCCATCAGGACTGGCTTGCCAAACCATTCCCGGGGTGCTGTCTCTTTTGCAAAACCATAACGCCCAAAGAAATTAGTCACTCTTCTTGTATCATTATACCAGGAAGCAATTCTTGTGCACAATCTACTTAACTTAGCTTTGGAAAACAAAAGCTTAAAAGGATAAGAGTAGGCAAGCTTTATCAAGTTTTTCAGCGTCTTTTTGTGTACAGTAGCACCGTTGGTGTGAATGATGCTGTTGAGGAAGCGAACCAGGGTATACTGCAGCCTTGCAAGAACGTTATTGTCTGGAACGTGATCCAGAGGAAAAATATCGATGAAGATGCCGTGATGCATTTCAGGGTTGGCAACGCTTGGTTCCACTTCCAGAAATGTCGTCTTGTTCACACGGATTTTAGCGAACTGCCCGAAATAGGCAGGGTCTGTACAGTAAGTTTGCAAAAAATATTTGTTTGACAGTTCCTGCTCACACACCTCTAAAAAGCGTTCATAATCTTTCCGAAGCATGCCGACATCTACGTCTTCATCCCAGGGAATAAAACCTCCGTGGCGTACTGCACCAATGGCAGAGCCTCCGATGAGAAAGTATGGTAGTTTATACTTTTCACAAATACGATCGAATTCTAATAGGACTTCAAGTTCCGTTAGCTGGACCTTTCTTAGGTCGTATTCAATCCCCATCTCTACTCCTCCACAACTGCATTCCTCTAGGCAAAAAAGCATGGTTCACCGGCGCATTTTTACCGGAATAAATTAGTGGATCATCCCCAGCGATTTCAGTTTTTTCCTTATTACGTTTTTGATAATATTTTTCAAAGCTTGATACTCCTTTGTACGGTGGAAAAGAAGGTAAAATCCAAGATTGAACAAAATAGTCATCAAAACTGCTTTAAGAATTAAACCAATAAAGCCCCCAACTTCCAGCCAAAAAATTAGAGGATTCACAATTAAGTACAGGCCTCCTGTAGCAAAAGCGAACAGACAGTATTTGAGATAGTAATAAGTTGGTTTTTTGCCAAAACCCTTTTTGTATACCAGGATAGGATCAATTATCCCTATGGTGGAGAATCTGGCAATTGACGTGGCGAGAAAAATCCCCATTAAACCTAATGGTTTAGCCAAGGCAACAGAGAGGATGATATTTAAGGTGGCTGCCGATATAGGTGCTAGTCTCCCCTGGACAAATAGTCCCATGGTGGTTCTGTAGGTGTAGGCAGTAAACTGCATTTGACTTACATAGAAACTGAGGACGATGGCAAAAACAACGCCTGTATCCAAAAGAAACTCTTTACCTATCCATAATTCAATGAATGGGTTAAGGAACATGTATAGGCCTGCTGCGGTGTACCCGCTGATCCAGGCAGAAAGAAAAAATATGCGGTTGAAAACTTGTTCTTTGCTTCTAGTATCAGCCACTGCATTCAGGTTGCCTACACTAGCGGTGAAGGCACCCTTGATTTGCTGCAGAATCATGTTTATAGCTGATACTATTAGAAGGTAGTTAGAGCTTAATCCTACAGCAGTGACGCCTATCAAAGCAGAAATGATGATGTTATCTGTCCCATTTAAGATAGTGGAGCCAAATTTATAGAGGAAAAGTGCCCTGACATTAGTGAAGATGCTTTTCCGTTCTTGACTGGTCAAGGGTTCGACCTTTCTGCTCCTAAGATAAGGATACATCCTATCAGCTTTTCTTGCTATTAATACGTTGCTCGTAATTGTGCAGATGATTTTGATCAGTAAAAAAAGGAGATACTTGCCTGTCAGGATCAGAAAAATTATTTGCATTATGACTTGCAGAATATGAAATCCTTGCTGATAAAGTGTAACCAGATAATTTTTCTGATCAGCTACGATAATCGAGCGCTTGTAGGCAAAAAAATAAGAAAAGGCTGTGTCAGCCAAAAAAAACAGATAGATCAAAGTGAGATTTTCTTGTATCTTGGGAGGGTCCTTGATAATGAAATCCAAAAAAGGGATCAGGCATAGGCCTGCAACAGCTATAAAGATACCAATTGCAATATACGTCTTTTTATAAAGGGACATCAGTGATTTTATTTTTTCTTCATCGCCTACTGCCAGTGGCTTGTACATGCTGTAAATAATAGCATTACCAATGCCCATTTCAGTGAAAGACAGGATCGTCAGGATGTTTGCAAAAAGACCGTTGATTCCTAAATAATCTACGCCTAAGACATAGATATAAACTGTTCTGCTGATAAAACTTATAAGGATGTTTGCTACCTGTGTTATAAAGGCAAACCAAGCATTTCTTGCCACGTTTTCAGTCCGCGAACTGCCCAATTTTGTTCACCTGCAATCTATTACCTCATCACCCAATTCTATCCTCACCGGCTTATGATTTACTCTTTCTTCCTCTGGCGGCAGCTGCATGTAATCTCCAAAAATTCTCCTTAAAATAAAATCCCACTCTCGGGGTGCATTATAATATTTACCCTCAAATTCCACCTTTACAGCAGGAAAATATTTCGATTTAGGCATCGTCTGCTTTCGATAATCGTACTGGCTGCCGAGATTGACAAAGTAGTCAGTCTTTTGATTGTTCCAAAGGGTCATCAACTTTTTTTGGATAGCAAAGGCATGTTTTATGCTGAGAAATCTCAACAAATTAAAAAACAGTAACTTCTTTAAATCATCGGCAGCAGCATAACCTTGTTTAATGGTAATATATGCTTTGATGCCCTTCACCAATTTCGCCTGGATGAATTGTAAAATGCTGTTTTGATGTTTTACGTTGTCTAAAGGGAATATATCTACCCAGATGCCATGGGGAATGTTCTTCTTGTGG
>Ga0209537_1002242_pt1 | contig 19798 bp, 22 predicted proteins | sample BioPla4DNA1_FD_187698 | JGI IMG/M metagenome (GOLD analysis project Ga0209537, IMG submission 187698) | Biogas fermentation microbial communities from Germany - Plant 4 DNA1 (SPAdes) (version 2) | ecosystem: Engineered > Bioreactor > Anaerobic > Digestate | place: Bielefeld, North... | reverse complement strand
TATAAAAACATTTCACCCAGATGTTTTCGGAGAAAAAGGAACAGCATTTGCTGAAAAGATAAATAGAGCATATAACATAATTGCAGGTTGACATCAGTACACAAAAACGGTATTCTGAATTTAGATTACAGCAAGGAAGAAAAGGAAGTGGCGCTATGAGCCGAAAGATTGATAAATTCCGTGGAGAATACTATTTCTTAAGTAACTTTTATCCTGCTCACGTTGAATATGACGGTATAGTATACAAAAATAATGAAGCAGCATTTCAGGCTCAAAAATGCGCGAGACAAGAGGACAAGAAGCAATTTGCAAATATTGACGACCCGGTAATTGCAAAACGATTAGGAGCGAAAGTACTGCTGCGAAGAGATTGGGAATCTGTAAAACTTTCAATCATGAAAGATATTGTTAAGGCTAAGTTCGTTCAAAATCCTGAGCTTGCAAGAAAGTTGCTCGAAACTAAAGATGCTTACATAGAGGAAGGTAACACTTGGAGCGACAGATTTTGGGGAACATACCTTGGAGAAGGACAAAACCATTTGGGCAAAATTATTATGGAAGTACGCAGCGAGCTTCAGAAAGAAATGATGAAAGCAAAACAATATACAATAGAACGTTAATGATATGGTGGAATCCGTATGAAGATATACCACTTCACAGACAGCAGAATAGAACAGTTCGAGTTCACAAAGCCCCGGCGCGGTTATTCTCAGGCTACTGGCTACGGTATCTACTTTACGACAGACTTTGAAAAAGGAAATATAAAATACGGCAGCCGCTCCAAATATATTTACATATGTGAATTTGATGACAATAGCCGCATATTGGATTTAGGACAGCATGACGCTATGTATTTCAATGGGAAGAAGATACATAGTTCCAGTTTGGTTTCTGAAAACTTCAAACGCAAGATTAATGGCTTAGAGTTAATCCCGGAACCGGAGATAGTTATTGAAAGCCTAACAAAAGAGGCTTATGACTGGCTTATCAAGAATGGCTACACGGCTGTAAAGGGAATGGACTACTGGGGGTATGCCTGCCCGGAATTTGTGGTTTTAAAGCCTGAACTCATTAAAATACTTGACTATGTATCACTTAACGGTCAAAAAGGGGGAAGAAGATTGATGAATGTTAGTAAAGATGAGATTATAAGGTTTTTTGAAGAAGCAGGATATTATAACGTTGAAGTAGTTGGTGATAGGTTATTATTTACATCAGGTGATGAGGTTTTTAATTGGGGTATAAATGAGGCAATAAGTTACATAGAGGGTGTATGCGGACGAAAGGAACGCAAAGAAAATAGCATCGAAAGATAGTATGACTAACATACTATCTTTTTTTATTGCCTGTTCTTTTTATTCACATAACGAAATAATTAAAGAATAAACAGAAAAATAATAGACAATAGTACGCCGAAATGGTATAATTAGAAACAGAATAAGAATCTGCGGCACGGCATGAGCGGCGAAAGTAAAGGAAGGAGATATCCACATGATTCTGGCGACAAAGCTCAAGAATGAAATAAAGAAGGAACTTCCCAATGCAGAGTTTGACCTGCGGAACATAAGTGTAAACGGTGAAAAACGGGGTTGTAGCGGCTTCATTATAAATGATGGCGTTATAGTATATGTCAACACAGAAAAACCTGTATTGAGCGGTTTAGGGCTAATGTTCCAATATGCCCGTTATGAAAAGGACTACAAAGGATTACAAAACAAGTGGGTTACAACCGGCGAAAAAGATTATATTACTGCGATTATAGGGGCATTAAAAGATAAAAAGGGATATGAACGCGAGATGGAACATGACCGCATAATGAGGGAAAAGCGATCTCAAAAACATGAACTTGGACTGTAAAAATCAAAAGGAGAAAAATATGGAATACGATACCAAGATTCTTGAGAGAAGAAAACCTTGACTTTAAAAAGAGAATAAGTATGAAAGGTGGAAATATAAAATGAAAATAATCAAACAAGGAAAAATGCCTGATGGCACACCGATACAAATAGAAAATTGGCACGAAGATTATTCCTTCGAACCAGAAAACAGCAATATTGCGGCATATCCAAAGTCTCCAATTACTCAGTACGACAGGCCATTCGGAGCAAAGTATGGGAGACCTGTAAGGATAGAGTTGAGTTTCCGCTCCGCAGAGGAAGCTCAGACAGCATATGACAATTTAGTGTCAGGAAGAAAAACACTATATGACTATAGAAATCTTGCTGACCCCAAATATAGAGACTGTATACCCAAGCCAGACAAGCGCAAAGAAATGGAAAGAGGTTAAATGTTAAACGGCTGCGAATGTTGCAGGACAATTGTACGGGCAAAAAATTGTGATATCGTAAGGTGGAGAATATGAACAATAATAAACTGACATTAAAACTGACATTAATATGTCTGGTGATGGCTCTTTTTATATTCGTTCCGAATACCAGTATGGGAACCGAAAAATGCACAGATATACAAGAGCAATTTCTTAGCTTGCAGAACCTTGTTCAAGAGCTTCAGGAACAAAACTCGTATCTGAACAGTCAATTATCAGAAGCCAAACAAGAGCTCCAATCAACAGAAGAACAATTAGAAAGGGCAATCAAAATTGCCGACCAATTCAAGGCACAGGCAATAAGATGGCAAGTTTTGAAAACAGATTACCTTTCAAAACCATCAAGGGGAAAAGCATTAGAACATGACCAAGCACAAAAGTTAAGCATTACTGCAACTGCATATACGGTGGATGTTAAAGAATGCGGCAAAGACGCAACACATGAACATTTCAAAATAACATATGACGGCAAAACAGTAAAACCGTGGTACACAATAGCGGCAGATAAATCCATTCCTTTCGGGACAATTGTATATATACCTTACTTCGCAGACCAGCCCAACGAAGGTATTTTCGTTGTTGAAGACAGGGGCTCGGCCATAACCAAGGGAAGGATAGATGTATACATGACTGACTTGGATAAAGCAAAAGCATTTGGCAAACGCAAATTGGACGTCTACATAATAGGAACCATTGAACCATAAACAAAGGTAGGAAAAGGCAAGGGCAGGAAAGAGCGTCAAAAGAACCGGACATAACGCTGGATTAATTCATTAAAGGAGCGGTTAAGCATGAAAATTCAGGTAGGAGATATGTTTAGAATCAAAGCAACGGGAGAAATACTTGAGATAACTGGGAACTGGTTTAACTCAGAATATAGATACAATTCTTACAGCCCTGACGGTATCCCGTGCTGCGGAGCAAACGGACATCATAATATATCTGGTAACATTGAAAGATGGTACAAATCCGGTGGACTGGAAAAGATAAAGCCACTACCATCAGAGCCTTACATGATAAAGACTTACAATTTTGGTGTATATGAACACAAAAGGCTCATAACCGACAAAATAGAGGTCATTGAGGAAAATATAAACGATAAACCAGCCACAAAGGTAGAAAAATGCGATTTAACGCGGGAATGATGATAAAGAGAGGTACTATCACAATGGCAAAACCTACATATTCAGACATCAACAATAAGACTATTTTTCTTATACAGGCCAAAAAACTTAACGATAACAACCTGATACCGGCGCAAGATTATGGATATGAAGTTATAAATGCAATAGAATACGATGAATGGTATAACAGAAAAACCAGATACGGATACACTTTATATGACGGATTCGATATGGAAGGGAGCGGGCATCGCTTCCTACAGGAATACCTTAACACACAGTATATTCCTGTCGGTTCAGTAGAATACGTTGAGGAATACATAAGACAATGCTATAGAATACAATCTGTAATACCCCTCAACGTGCCTTTGCAATTATATAAATATGTTAATCGTTTTGCAACAATAATAGGAAATGAAGAATTTGAAAATAAACTTATCCCTGACAGGAAGTATTTCATCAAAAGTGCAACAAAAATCAAAGGATATTCGGATTTTATTATACCAAAAAAAGCTAAAGATATTCCTCACGATACCTATTTCGTTTCTGAAATAATTGACATAGAAACAGAATGGCGCTGTTTCGTTAAAGACGGGGAATTGCTCGATATAAGATGCTATTCAGGTAATCCTTTTGTTATGCCTGACATCTATACAATAAAAAAGATGATAAAGGAATATACAGACTGCCCACCAGCATACACGCTTGATGTATGCAAGACATCAGACGGGATAACATCAATTGTCGAATGTCATAACTTCTTTAGTTGCGGCTTGTATGGATTCAGCGACTATAAAAACTATCTAATCATGCTGATACGGGCATTCCGGTGGCAGGTAACAAAAGGAAAGAAATAAAAGGAAGAGATAACATATGAAATATTACGCAGGTATAGGCTCGCGTAAAACACCACCCCATGTATTAAGTTATTTCTATCAGTTGGGCAGATATTTTGCCCAGAAAGGTTATGTACTCCGTTCCGGCGCAGCGCAGGGTGCAGACCAAGCTTTTGAAAAAGGTTGTGATTCTGTAGGCGGAGAAAAGGAGATATATCTTCCGTGGAAAGGTTTTGAAGGCTCAAATTCACCATTAATTGTATCTGACCTTGAAGCGTATCTGATAGCAGAAAGGTATCATCCGAACTGGATAAACCTTTCCGCCGGGGCTAAAAAACTGCAAGCACGGAATAGCTATCAGGTTTTAGGACAAGACCTGAGAACACCATCAGACTTCATAATATGTTGGACAGAAAATGGAAGCGGAGCGGGTGGTACAGGACAGGCAATACGCATAGCAAGGGCATACGGAATCCCTGTATTTGATGCAGGACAATACAGGGATATAGACCAAATGAAAGAAGCATTTAAGCTTTTCTATAATAAATTGCTATGGAAAGAAATTAATAATAAAATGAAAGAAGGTAGGAAACGTGAACAGTTATTGGAACGAGGTTAGGACGGAGTACATAACCTTTCTGGGCAAAATAAAAGAAATTCATATTGATGCATGGAAAACAGCCGATGACAACGAGGAGGGAACCGTCATAGCAAAAGTTTGTCTAACGGAGCAGAACGGTATAAAAGTTATATACATAGACGATATCGCCCGCACAGATAAACTTGCGCAGGAAAAGATTCATGAAGCAATTAAGATTTTCAAGGAAGAGAGAAACAGAGAAAGTTACTCCGAGGGCATTAGCTTTGTCAAAGAAAACATCCTGAAATACGGAAAAGAAGAAGCCAAAATTATTTGCGAAGACTACTTAAAATGCCAACGGGACTTAGTAAAAACCGATGAACAGGAAGCGGCCTTTTGCCGAGGGATAAAAGATGAATACATGAGTTTCTACGGAAAAGAACCACAACTATGTCGGAAAGATGAACCTACTATAGATTGGGTAAAAGGAATTGAACGGTGACAGAGATTAAAAAGTAAAAGAAATTTAAAATTTATTCCGGAATTCTGTTGACATAGTGTACACCTATATGGTAAAATAACTTATGTAATCGGGTAGCAGTCCAACATTGTAAACCTTTATTGTAGTTTCAGCTACTATCAGTGTCCCATCTGATCTGAGTTGATGTCCTGTGGGGAAGGGCTGGTTCCAAGCGGAGCCAGCCCTTTTCTCTTATATTGCAAAATATATAAGTAACGTTCAAATGAAAATAACGAGTAAATTACGGAATATATCAAAATATCCCGGCAATCTCTTGACAATACGTACACAATAATGGTATAATTGAATCAGAAGTTAAGAATTGAAAGGAGTTATGAAACATGATGGTAAAACATCACACAATTCCATTTTCAGAAGTCTTTCAAAGAGTAAAAGACATTACCATAACAGAAGAGACAACCAAAATCACGAATGAGAATGCAGAGCTTGTTTGCGATGCTGATGACTTCTCTGAATACGGACTTTCGACACTTGGTAAAACAGTCGGTTTTCCCGCTCCGTTTATTCTTCAACTGAACGAAACAAATCCTGCACTTGCTGACGATGTTATCCGAGACAGAGTAAATCTGTACTTCGAGAACGGCAAGCCGGAGTTTTACGCAAGAAGGTTCCTCGGCAAAATAAGAGGCGTGGTATCCAACAAATACTCATACTTTGATGACGATGAAGTGGTAGAAATCCTTTCCGATTCTCCGCTCGCCAACATGGGATTCCAAAACGCTTTAATTACGCCGGAAAGATTCCATGTAAGGGCAATAGACGAGGAAAATCCTTTCCACATAAACAATGACCCCAGCGTACTTTACTTTGCTTTCTTCATCGACAATTCAATGGTCGGCCAGAGTTCTTTCAAAGTGCGGTTAGGCATTTACCGCCTCGCCTGCACAAACGGACTTATCGTTCCGGTCAGAGAATTCGTTATCTGCCGCCAGATACACAGAGGAAGAAAAGACATCGCCGCAGAGTTCAACGAGAACATTGCCTTCCTGAAGGAAAAGCAGGAATCCATAAAGGAAATACTTTCCACGATGGGGAAGGAGAAAGCAACGATCGAGACTCTGAAAGAAGAATTCCGAAAGGACTACCTTGCAAAGAAGCTGAACCTCAATCAGAAAGAAACCGAAAAGGTCATCGAACTGTACAAAACAGTTTACGATGGTCAGACAAAATGGGGCATGGTGAGCGCCATTACGGAATTCGCAAGAGACATAAAGGACATCAACCGTAGGGTGTACATTGAGAAGGCCGCACTAAAAGCCGCATGAAGACACAAGGGGCTTGTCCAAAAGGGAAGCCCCTTTTTCGGAACAATCACTTGACCCTTGACCAAGCGTACACAAACGATGTATCATACAAACAGAAAAGAATGGCAACAGGAGGTAATAGTATGGATAACAAAAGAGATATAAAAGAACAAGTTACCCTAAAAAATAACAAAAGTTCGGAATTGGAAATTAACAGGCCGTTGACATACTATGAATGCGTTCAGCTCTTGCAACTCTGTGTGGAAAACGGCTTGATTGAAAGAGATAGAGAACATGACAGCAACATTTTAGTATACCGGGAAAGGGGAACAGAATCACCTGAAGGCTGGTACTCGGAAAACCTTATGAGTATCGCAAAAGAACTCTCAAATGACTTTGACGGTCAGAAAACCTTAATGGAAGAACTAAAATCTCAAGGAATCAATATAGAATTTCACGAACCGGTGTTTGAAACCCTGTCAGGGAAGGGGAAAATATATGAAGACGAAAGGGAAATATAACAGTATAGCCAAAGAGCAAAAAGACATGATATACAGCAAGATGGCAACATAAATAAGCGAGGCAAGAAAGGGGAAGAACAGTGTATCAGGAGTATAAAAAGAACCTTAATGAGCCATTAACATATTTCGAGTGTTTGCAGCTACTTTCATTAGCCGTAAAGAAAGGGGTTATAGAACGTGACCCCAAAAACAAGTTTAATATTATAGTAATTCGCAAATCATCTGATGGCACTAAAAAACAAAGCAGCGAAGATTATATAAAGATAGCAGATGAAATGTACAAAGATGTACATATTCAGCAGCAATTAATTCAACTGTTGCAGGAATATAATATCGAAATCAAGTTTGCAAAAACAGTATTTGAAAGGCTACCACTCTCAGAACTCGTAGAGGTCAAGAAGATTTATGATGAAGTTCTGAGTAGAGGCGGGCGGGTTAATATATTCGGCAATATTGTTCTTTACCATAGAACAACCGAACATGCCAAAAGGGAAATACTAAAGAGCAAAATCATGTATGCAAAAGAGGACGGTATTTACTTTTCAACCAAGGAATGCGGCCAAAATGCCGGATATGGGAATGCTGTATTGGCCTTTTCAATACCGGCAGACTTGCTCGAAGTAGATGATGTGTTCGATGATGAAATACATTTCCGGTTCCCTCTGGGTAAAAAGAGATACTTGGATGTGTCCGATTTCCTTATAGAGGATGTCAGCCCCAAGAAAAGAACAAGGGAAAAGCGGCAGAAGGGATGATGTTATGGGAAGAAAAGTAGTAAAAAAAGACAAAAGAATGCATATTTGTGTAAGTGAAGAGGCAGGGCAGATAGTTCGTGCTAATGCTGATGCTTTAGGCATGACATATAGTGATTATATTATAGATAAGGCATTGTCATTTAAAATAGATGATGTCCCGAAAAAGCTGGATACTGCCATACGAAAACTGGGGACGCTTGTTCCGCAGGATATACTACAGAATATAACTGAAGACGTAAACAACAAGATGCAGCAATTCGCTGAAAACTTCAAAGAACAATGTAAGATTGCGAGGGGGAAGACCATGAAAGACAATAACAATATAGGACAATTCCATCTGCGGACAGAGGCAGAAACATTCGAAAAAATCAAAAAGAAGGCCAAATCGCTATCCATGTCAATAAGCGACTATGTGGTGTTCACAACTACGCAATTTGACGTGCTTGAGATATCAAAGAAAATAGACATACTCAATGCCCTGATTGACAACTTGGTAAAAACGGCAAAAAATGAAAAAGGGGATTGACAATAAACGAACAAATGTACTATACTTATAGTATAAGCGTACATCATGTGTACGCACTTCGGTTATAAGTCATTGACGGGTTGGGGAACCCGTCAAACCTCTCCTTTTACCTTGCATTCCCGCTGCTTGTGGAATACCGTAGCTTCATGGCTACGGTATTTTATTTTTCTCTTGAAAAACTTACGCTCTTGCGGTCTAATAGAATTAATCATAGATAGAAAGGGGCTGCACAATGAGAGTAGACGGGGAAGATTGAAAGGGTAACATGCATGTTAATAGATATGACTTTAAAACATAAGGAAATATTAAAAGCTCCCGCATAAATACGGGAGCTTTTTGTCTTAAGTATACTGCATAAAACTATCTTTCGATTTCGGGAGCTTTCTTGGTTTTGGTTTGCTCTTTAGCGTCCTCGGAGAACTTGAACTGATAGACGACTTCCTTGATTTCCGGGAATATACTGGATATGTATGCATCAATGTCATCGACAGTTACTATTTCATTAACCATAGGTTTTTCGCCTTCTCTGCGAACATTACCTTGTTCGTTAAGCTCGAAGTCTTTTACGACAGCATGTCTTTCCCCATTAACAATACGCAATTCAACGATGACATTCTCATGATGGTTGAATATAGTAACTTTCTCGCCATACTTATCATTCGTGTAGCGAGCATAGACATCATTAACCATCTTGCCTGCATTATTAGGAACCTTGGTACTGTTCTCATTGAAGAACTTGTTGGCCTCAATGCTGAACTCACGCAGTATTGACTTCTTGAAGGTTTTTCCCTGCGCATTATCAGACGTATTCTGTGGTGCTGCCTGTGGTACAGACTTAGCCGGGTTATCTTTAGGAGCCTTTTCCGGTGCATTTTCAGGAACCTTTTTTTGTCCCCACGAAGATGTTCTCGCAGGAGTTCTTGCTGGCGCATTAGCAGCAGGCGCAGCAGGTTTCTCAACGGCAGGCTTTTCAGTGGCCTGTTTTTCTACTGTCCTTGCCTTCTTCTGGATATAGCCATTATCCTCAATAAACTTGGCAATATCCTTGATTGACTTGTAGATAGGCGCGGAAGCTATTTTATTCTGCTTGAAATAGACAGACCTGCCGATATCCTTGTCCCACTTCTTAACACCCATAGCCGAGAATTGAGCGCCGTTGGAAACGTCATCTCTTGCATACAGTATCAGTGTAGTTGTTCCATGTTTATACTCTGCCGTAGTCCAATATTTTTTAGGGTCGTTGCTGTCAGGTGTTACCTTAACCACAAGCTTGTCCGTGTACGGGTTCTTGTTTTTGTCAAGCGATTGAGTCGTAAGTCCAGCCTGCTCAATTTTGTCCATTACTTCCAGACACAAACCGAGGACTGCCTTAGCCCTTGCATCAATTACAGGGTCATTCTTAGCCAGATTCTTTGCTTCTGCGTTAATATATGCCAGTACCTCTTTCTTGGGAGCTTGCTGTTGTGCCTGAACATTAGTTTTTGCTTCATCACGGGAAATTGTTCTCCATGCCATAATGATACTTCCTTTCTTAAAATTTATATAGTATTAGTCTTAAGTTACACATGGAAAATATAGAGTCATTTACTTTTATCCTGCCCGTTCATTCGTTAGGTCTTTATCGGCCAATTTCTGTTGCTCCAATTCAATTTCTTTTAACCTTTCCTTATAAAATAACCTGTCAAACTTTGATGATAGCTCAATGTGCAATCCTTTGAAATCGCTTATACCAATTTCGGCCAAAACCACAATTTCATTATTGTTCTTTCCTGACAATGGATAAGCCAATGGAGAATATGCCCAGTCGGAAACAAATAATGATGTTCCGTCAATACGCACGTTGATACGTTTCCAATCATCACGGTTTTTCACGAAATACTTATCTCTGCCGTATTCCTCTCCTGTAATTATCACTGGTGGTATCTGCAAACCGGTTCCAATCGGCTCAATCTGCAATATCTTATTTAATGTCTCAGGGTCATTTAGCTCAGATGGAGTTATCCGAAGAACAGTCTTCTCAGAAATGTCCTTGGATTCCATTTTATCCATGCATGAATATATCAGGCTTTTAAATCTTGCAATATTATTGAGTGAGGATATACCTAAAGCTTCTTCGTGACCGCCATATTTGATATCAAGTTTATCCCCAACATGAGCGTTTTTTCCATCAAAGAGTTCATTGTCTCTGGAAAGAGCATAGTCCAAAAACTCTATAAGACATGTCTTATTATTTACAGAATTCCTGCCACTTCCTATGTAGCAACCTTTCTCGGTATTGTATGTAAGGCATATGATGGCCTTATCTGTAGCTTCAGTCAGCTTTCCTGCAATCAGGCCAGCGAAAGCGGCGGGAACATCGTCAGGAAGTTGGTAAATAGCAATATTATTATCCTTATCTTTACCAAACCTTTGTTCGTAAACAAACTTTTTATACTCTTCCTCATTAACAAGTTCCGAAATCCGCTCCTTGCGCAAACCATTCATTTTCTGCAAATACTCGAACTCACGATAGGTTGCGAAAGAATTCGGGTCGCCGGTAAGTGCATTATACAGCCTTTGTGCTCCGTTATCGTTCATTATGACGCACATCCGGGATGCAGAATTGAAATAAGCACCAACATTAAAGGCGACTTGGTGTGCGGTAGTTCTTTCGCCTATTCCATTCTGGGCAAGAACATATCCGATTATAAAGTCAAGATTGTTGCGGTCAGCATTATCTATCTTTTTTATGCCCTCTTTCAATATCTGGCGGTTATAACTGTTCAAGTCCATAACGTCTACCATATCTGCCGCAGTTCCAATGCAGGCCATAACAGCAACAGTATTGTCTTGCTTTTCATTAGTCAGGAACGTCTTCCCCTGTTCCTTGCATATATTCTTTGTTTCCTGATAAATCCTGTAAGAGAGACCGGTTGCGCAGTACTGAGCATTTTTACTGTCATCCTCATAGAGTGCATGGGGATTACATAGACAATTACTATGGTCTGTTGTTGTAACAGAGGCAAAAGCTTTTCTGATGTCATCATTTTCAATAAGATGATGGTCAACGATAATTACATCTTCACCCAAGCGTTCTCTGGCAATGGGAAGCTGATTGCTACCCATATCGCATATTATGTACCGCGAAACACCATCACCTTTTACATCAGGTGATAATCCATAGCCATTGCGTCTGTCATTGCATATGACTTTTACATCACAGTCAGGATTGACCGATTTTATGGTTTTCTCCATTATGTAAGCAGAGCAAACACCATCAGCATCATAGTCAGTAAGGATAGTTACCTTACCTGATTCTGCTGCTTTGATAATCTCCATGCTCGTTTCCACAAGCATAAGCCGAACTATCGGGTCTTCTTTTATTAATGCTTCTCTTGCTTTAACATCCTCAATAAATTCATCAAGGGTGATTTCTTTTAATTTACCCATCTTATTTTCCCCTTTCAGTTACGCGCGATGGCTTAGATATTATTGGCACTGCTGTTTTATCTTTTGTGTTTTGCTCAGTCACTTTATCAATGGTTTTAAGTTCCATAGCCATTTCTTTCGTTACAGATTCCTTAGTTTTATCTTCTGGCCTATAATCCAAATTCCGACCTAAAAGGCTTTCTAATCTTTTTACGAGGTCTTGTTCATTACCTTCCTTGATGGCAATGCGAGCAAAGATGAACAATTTCTGGAACTCAATGTTATCGGCATATTTTTCAAAATAGTCATCTGACGTAACTTTGGTCATGATGTTGTAAACTGATTTAGTTTTAGAATCTTTGCCAGCTTCCCTGTAGCTAATAGAAACAGGATTTCCGTTCACATCAAAGGTAAGGGAAATTCTATTGTCATTGTCGTAAATATTCAATGATGTAAAACTTTTATCTTTGTTGTATTTTATTTGCTGAATCTTTACATCATAATCAAGCCCAAATTTATCCTTCAGTTCAAAACATGAATTCATGATCTTATTGACATTTTCCATACCCCGCTGATTTACTTTGCGCCAATCTACGTTTCTCACGAAAATTCTTTTCTGTTGCTCTTCAGATACGCCGTGGAGTTCCAGCCATGTTTTAGTCTCGGAGCAACGCAACAACGCATTTGCGTCTGGGTCATTGAAAGCGGTATGGAATCTCGAATGCAAAGCGCCTTTCCCATCATCAATAATACTGCCGAGAGGTATTTCTTTACCGGTTACATCAAAATTCTTAGTATTCTTAAACAAGGAAACATTAATGGAAGAATTATTATTCTTAAATACAAGCATATAACCGGTCACAGAATCCCTGATACGGAAAGAACCATCAGAAGTAAGGTATGTACTAAGGATTCTGCCATTATAAGTCGAAAACTCTTTGTTCTTACGGGCTAAAAAGAACTTGTTTTTATCATCTATAGAGTCTTTCAGCTTGCTTATCATATATTCACGGAGTTCATCCTCTGTACGATAAAAATTAAGATTGTGCTTTTTACAAAACGTGGTCATCAAGTCATATTCAGCGTCATTATTGGATTTCTCAATGTAGGAATAGCCAGTTTTCAGCGTGCCATCCTTTCCATATATATCTTCAAACTTCTTGTTGCTAAAACTGATTATGTTATCAGCCTCTTTGCCATTTAGCAAAAACTTGACTTCAAATATATGATGGTCAAATTCAATAAGAAGGATATCCTCATTTTCCAACCTACCATCATTGATTATCTTAGCTCTTGAGTTAAATGTTCTTTCAAACGATTCTTCGTCAACATGTATACCAATACTATTCAGCAATTCCTTAATTTTTGAGTCTAAAGACATATTTTTGTCTTTCGAAAGAATTGCCACTTTATTTATATCAGAATCCAAATTGACACCATCAATATTACCCAATTTGAAATCCTTACCCACAAATTCATCGAACCATTGATTAACAAATTGCTCCAAATCATCATGGCTGACGCTCTTAAGTTTACCGGCCATATCAGCAACAAGATCATGCAGTTCATCCAAATGTTCTTCAGTCAAATCACCGCTGGCCGCGAGGTCATCAATTTGCTGCTGAATTTTTTCCATCCTTTCGATAATGGAATTATTCTTAAAAATGCCAACAAGCTTCTTGAAAAATTCCAATATTTCATTTAACGCATCCTTAAGGCTGCGCTTTTTCTCTTCTATATTCTTGTTTACCTCATTGGGGTTCTGGTTCATTTCAACAGCAGTTTCCGCCATAACTATACTACCTACCTTTCTTTAATCAGAAATTTTAGTTATATTCGGGATAATGTAGGGCTTAACTTTTTCAGCAAACCAACTCGCTTCCTGAAAAGCCATTGGGCTTTGGATAAAATTCTTAAGCGCATCAATCCCGGTAATCGTTTCTCCACCGATAATAAAATCTTTATTTTCAACATCGCTTACAAAAATTGTTAACAATTTGTTATTCTCAATAGAAGCAGTTATGCAATTCCCTTTATAACTAATATTTTGAGCATTCTTAAAAGTCTTCTTTATACAATTCTTAACCTCAAGATAAATGTCATAAATATGTTTGTTGCCTTCATTTATAGCCATAAGACAAAGAGTGGCTTTATTACTAAAAACGTCTCTTCCTGCAAAATGCTGCATTCTGTAAACATCCGTGATATCAATAACGGTCTGGTCAAATTTAGAAACAAGCCTACTGTCTAAATCGCGTACAAATGCCTTTTCAAGAATTACTTCTGTATCCCAAATATCCACTCCGTTTGCGAAGTATTTATATCGAGGGCAAGCTTCGACTTTTTCCATATCATTACGAGTAACAAGCATATCTTGTAAATTCCTAACAAATTGTGCATAAGGAACAGGTGGTATGTACTTGATATTAATGCGTTTACAGTCATATAAGTTCCTCTCAAAGGAAATACCGCATACATTCAAAAAATACCATCTGGTCTTGCCTGCCTTTTCTTCCGGGATGATACTTTTAAGAAAATCGACCCGCTCCTTGTCAATGTATATCTCAGGATGTTTGTCCATCTCATTAGCCAGTTTAACGGCCTGAGAACTTGATGAAAATTCAGTTTTTGCGAAAAACACAACTCTTTCCATGATGTAAAAGGGTTGAATCATGTAGCAGAAGCCTTTACCTTTAGTATCAATGCCTTTACACTCCAAAAGGGAAATAAAATCCTCAGTAAAGCTATAAAGCTCTTTTTCTTTAAGCCGTAGAGGTATTACCTGTATTATGCTTTGATTATCTTGCAGTGACACAACCTTGCCTTGGCTATTAACTGCATACTTCATACTCTTTACCTACTGTCAATATCAGATTTACTTTGCTTAATCCTTTTTTCTTTTTTTTGAGCCTCTTTTCGTAAGCGACCATGTTCAATAACTTTGTTCATCACAGACTTAGCGTAATCTAATTCATGGTTAAGGTATCGTATCATATCTTTGTTTATCTCATAGTTAGTTAGGTCATTTATTCTATCTTGCAACTGCCAAGATATCTTAATATTCATACCATCAGCAAGAGATTTCTCATAGCCGTCTCTTATTAAAGATGTCTCCTGTATTTGCTCGGTGGTATGGTTGACTTTATATTCGTTTACTAACTTTTGCAAGACAGAAATAGCATGATTGAGTTTTATTATTGTATCCTTACAGTGAGCAATAATTAGTTTCTCAATAGCTTCCCTATCATCTTCCCAAAGCATTTGAATCTTCGGAAATTCAAAATATTTATGCTGATCCAATTTCCCCAATCCAAGCTCATCTCTGGAAACGTCTAACAGTCCAGCATATATTGCGTCACCCCGGCTACATTCAATAAAAATATCATTACCGTTCACGTCATGTGTTTCAGCATAGGGCGGAATTTCACCGAACAATCTCATATAATAATCAGATGCTTTTATGGTATATTTTTCTTCAATTTTATTAGGCGGATTATGTAAGCCTATAAACTTCAATTCATCTTCTGTTAGAGGAAAATAATCATAAAACTTATTTTTCTCCTTTGCTGCCTTAATCTTTTCAATTTCTGCAAGGTTGGAATATACATATATATTAAGGCCAAAGTCCTTTATCAGTTTTTCACATACTTCTGGGAAAGTAAGAGTAGGAAAATACTCTTGAGTAAGCGTAATTGGAGTCATTTTCTTTTTACAAGAAAAACACTTGCAGTAATTGTCATAAATTTTGGCAGACGGAGTTTTGTCCTCATGTGAGGGGGAAGGACAATTGATTTTGCGCTTCGGATTACTTGGAACACTAACACCGGCATATGTTTCAATAACGCTTCTTATAGGAACATCAGCGTTAATCTTATTCGTGTCATATCTGACCAGCGGTATATTCTGAATTGCCAACATCACTTCCCCCTTTCAATCGTTAATCTTCATTAATCCTTTTTCCTGCGCGGTTATCGAACCTTTAAACCCTGAAAGCCAACGGCTTCACGGTCTAAAGGCTCTTTATCCAAATCAACCCCCTTTTGGCGCAGGAAAGCGACCATCAACTGATTTTGCTCTCTGAGTATAGTCATTAATTTAGCGTTTTGTTCAGCTATTATCTTACTTTGCTGAGATACCATCTCGCTTAGTGTTGCAACTACTTCAACAAGACGGGATACATCCAAATGTTCTACTCCCTGAGATGCAACCATTCTATCCCTTGTTCGAACAGAAGAATCGGCAGGACGGTCAATAGTATGTTCATCTGGTCGTATTACATGACGCATGAATCTTTTCCTGTCTTCTACAGGTACAACATTGGAAGCATCCTGTTCTTTATTATCATCAACAACAGGGGGGCGGACATTATCTATACGCCTGAATGAATTAAATTTACTGTTTCTTGGGACTTCAACGGCTTTCCCGGCATCTTCCGTCTTCCCAGAGTATTCGGCGGTTGCCTGTGGTGTATTATCTTTAGATACAGCCTGTTCCGAGCTTTTCTCAAGGATGTTATCTTTGGTCAACTCGATATACTGCGTAGCGAGCTCGTTTATGAACCTTGCGACAAAGACGCATTTTCCCGCTGTGCCATTCAAATCATCTATACCATTAGCTTCAGCTACATCTTTTAAGCTGAATGTCTTGCCCTGCATTTTATCTTCGTCAAATAGTACATTGGTCGGATACCTGTCATCCATGCACACAAGATAACTGTATTCCTTGATAACCTTTGCAAAATCTATGTATGGAGCCTCGCACATAGGGAAATTTGCAAGGTTAGACATACAGACTTGTGTAAAACTTTGTGTAGTACCCCTTGTACCACCGATGGCAACAAGTGTGTAATCTTCAATAGGATATTTTTTAAAAAATTCGTTAATTCTTTTTACAGCAGATTCTTGAGAGTAAACATTAATTCCTGCCTTATAGTCCTCATAGTTGATTTTAGCGTCCTTAAACGCATCAAACATGCCTTGTTTCATATTTTGTTCAGCCTTAAGGATGCTACGAGAAGGAGCCTGTATGTTCAATTTTACGCCTTTGTTCTTTGTGAAATCAATTACCCCGTTTTCATCACGGGTATAGGCAGCAGCAGAGAACTGAATAGGAAAACCAGTATTCTGAGGAATGCTTCCCTGCTCAAATCCAGTGCTGGCCGCGTGCATAATAATAATACCCTTGTTAGGAACCTTACCAAAAACAACATCCATCAGCTTATGATATTCGCTGTTACCGTTCATGATAGCATCAGGATTCAGCTTGCCCTGTTCAATCAATGTATTGAACTTATTAAGGATATCACTATCTTTGTATTTATCCTTACCTTTTTGTGAAAGATATTCACTGTAATCCTTTTGCTCTTCCATTACAGCGACTTTCCACTCAGGCTCAAGTATCTTTTCATCAATACCGTACTTAGTTATAAAGTTGTTAATAACTTTAATACGGTTTTCGGCTCCGATAATCTTATTCTTGCGTTTCTCATGCTCTCTTAAGCTAATTTCATAAGAGCGCTCAGAGATAGAAGGATAAGCCTTGAGGAATTCTTCCTTTGTCATTGTCTCCAATGCAATTATCTTCTTTTGTAGCTCGATAGGATTCTTTTCTCTGTATATTGACCCGGTGGCAACAGGAGCCATGATGTTACGCAGATTTTCAAGCGTAGCCCTTTCTTCGTGGCCTATTTTTTGGAAATACTCCTGAGTGATTCTTGTCTGGTCAAGAACTTTTCCGGCCTGAGTCAAATCCCTGATAAAATCACCACATCCGACCTTATCAAGATATGGCTCAACAAAACGATTGCCGCCATTAAGGATTAACGTTGTGCCGGTTTCCTTCATAGCAGACATTACAAGCTCAAACTCTTTCTTGAAATCCTCAGGAGAAAGAACATTTTCACCCTTGAGGTAAGATTCCTTATTTACACCGCCATTCACAAATATGTCATAGTTATCAGCATTTTTTACAGCTTCATCTATGGCATTCTGTGGAGCCTGTATGAGCTTGTCAAACTGGATATTTGGTTTATACGATTGTGTTTCATTATCGAATTCAAATTGAGTAAGGCAGACACGAATAGGGAAATGGTTATTGAATTCTTTTCCATCAAGCCCGGTAGTTATAACAACAAGGGCAGCATATGGCTTTCTGCCTTTTAAAGCATCTTCTATCTGCATCAAGTTAACAGGGGCAAAGAATTTATCCTTCATTTATGCTCACTCCCTCTCGTATTGGTGTTTTATTCGCATCTGCTTAAAGAACTTGCCGTACTTCTGTTTACCCGCAGGGGTAAACTTCTCAAACTCCTGCTTCAACCCTTCTTTACCATGGTCCATTGAATATCCGTAAAGGACAAGTTTCAACTTAATAGCGCCTATCACACCTGACCACGTAAGCAGGTCAAGAAATTCCTCCAACTCACTTACCACAGCCTGTTGTGCAGGTTGTGTCGCCTCAGCTACTGGTTCTTTTGCAGGTGTAGCAACTGCCTCTACCTTCTCAGGTTCTTCCTTCTTTATAGGCGTAGACTTCGCTGTGTACTTCTTGATTTGGTGTTCATCAACATTGCTCAGGTCAAATGTATGTTTTGTTTGTCCAGAAGGTTCATCGGAATCAAGCATCAAGTATACTTCATTGCTTGCTATAAGCTGTTCGGCAGCATATTGGATACTAACATCGGTTATGTCTTCACTCTCAAGCGAATATACAACATGTCCGACAGAATTTTCGGCCACTTGGTCGTTGACAACAGAAAAAGCAAGGCGAGAGCCAAACAAATCAGATATCGCAGTTATTTCGATAAACACATCATAACCGCAATCGAGAGCGTCTTCAGATTTAACTTTGCCTAAATTCGAAATAGATAACTCGTTCCAATCTATGCTTTCACGAAATTGTAGAGCAAGGTCTACAAGACCTTTTACCAGAACATCTCTCGTCATAACATTAATCCCTTTCATAGTAGTTTTTAGACTTAATATGCTCTTTCGTTATTTCAACACCAATGGCATCTCGATTAAACTGATAATCCCGTGTTATACGAGTAAAATTGTCCGGCAAATCCCAAAACGCATCTTCGAGAACTGCATGGTAGCCATGCTGGGTAATCGTTGCTACAAGGTTACCAAGTCCAACTCCTTTATCTGCTTCATTGCGATAATAAATCTTTTCGCAGCCGTTCTTAGGGTCAAAAACAACAGTCAAAGTCCCTACATTGTCCTTATACTGCAAGGAATTTTTGGGCTTGCTGTAAAATAGAGTAAATTCATTTCCAACACGGGATTTTTCTCTTTGAAATATGTTATATAAACTATCCATTTTATATTGCTTCATAATATACACTCCTTCGTTATTCTGATTGATATTCGTTATTAATGATTAAATAAAAGGGTATTTTCCGATATATTCAGAAAATACCCTGAAAAAATATATCGGACTTTCCTTGCATTGCAAGGTGCTACCGACAGACGTTTGAGTTGCTGGAGTCGGGCAACTCTTCGGACAGTAATTCGTCCACGACACAGGGCTCCATCCTGTACCGCATAAAAACATACATCATAAAACAATAAAACATTTTCATTAATTCAAAGATAGCATATTTTTGTTCAAACGTCAAGAGAAAAGTTGCAAATATGTGTACATTTTTATTATCTCGCAGATATCATATAAAACATCCGTAGCATAACTCTTAACCTCTTTGACAACCTTTTCTTTCATACTCATAATTAAATTAGGTAGCATTGCATAATTCATCATAAAGCATTCCCCTTTCAAGGTTATTCTGAAACATATCCGTTATTAGTATCAAAAAAATTAGCGGTCTAACATGAATTCATCCTTCTTTTTAACGATGTAACCTGAATCTTCCTCAATAGTACCTATATCACTAAACTCTTCCAAGCGCACATTGCCTTGAGCTCTGGCCGGGTCTATCGTTG
>Ga0209537_1002241_pt1 | contig 19808 bp, 26 predicted proteins | sample BioPla4DNA1_FD_187698 | JGI IMG/M metagenome (GOLD analysis project Ga0209537, IMG submission 187698) | Biogas fermentation microbial communities from Germany - Plant 4 DNA1 (SPAdes) (version 2) | ecosystem: Engineered > Bioreactor > Anaerobic > Digestate | place: Bielefeld, North... | reverse complement strand
CCTGGGATTAGCTAAGGGCATAGCAGACGCAAAAAACGCGGTTGATAGCGCTTTGGCAGGTTTGATCAGTCCTCAAATTAATGTAGGGCTTGCCGGAGCTTCGCCAGCCGGCATGGGTGCGATCACTAATACCTTTGTAATTCAAAACATGAACGTAAGAAGCGACCAGGACATAAAACTCATAGCACGGGAGCTGTATAACCTGCAACAGACCAACGCCAGGGGGAGGGGATTGAGATAGCTAACGGATTTACATTCAACGGGCACCACTGCTCTGAATTTGGCATTGTTATGCGGTCTAAGAACCGTCAACTCCTCCCTGAAACCAATGACCGTTATGTGCAGGTACCGGGCAGGAACGGGAGCATATTGTTTCCCAGGGAGCTGGCAGACAGACGCATTGAACTAGATTGCGCCTTTGTTGGTTCAAGCCTGGCTGACATCAGGGCAAAAGCAAGGGACATAGCCGCATGGTTACATACCGACGACCGAGCCAACCTAAGTTTTGACGATGAACCCGGCAAGAGTTATAAAGGTAAGCTGGCATCAGCAGTAGATCTAGACCATACCGGAAGGCTGGGGCAATTCAGCCTAACCTTTATATGTGAACCTCTAGCCTACGGTGAGCAGGTTACCGCCAACTTTGTCAGTGATTCCGTGACTGTTGCCAATGCTGGTACTTTTCCCACCCCGGCGATCATAGAGGCGACCTTCACGGATGTTGCCAGTGAATTCAAAGTTACCCTGGGTACCAAATACATCAGGGTGGTACATGACTTCGTATTAAACGACACCCTCAAGATCGATACTGGTACTGGCGCAGTCCTGATAAACGGCACCAGGGCCATGGACAAACTGGATTGGCAGAACAGCCGGTTCTTTGATCTGCCGGTGGGGGAAAGCACTTTAAGCATCACCCCAACCGGGAGATGCACCGCGACCGTAAAACATACGCCGAGGTGGTTATAATGCTATACATCTTTGATTCAACTGAAAAACTGATTGCCACGCTGCCGGAAGGCAGCTTTTTTGATGCTATCCATCGGGAAGTGCTGAACGGCGAAAATACTTTTCGATTTTCATTCCCGGGCAACAAGGAGGACGTTCAGTATATCACCGAAGGCAACCTAGTTGCCTTTCGTGATTTAGACGGATATTTTCAGCTTTTTGAGATAAAAAGGATTGTGGATAATCACGGAGACGGGTTAATCCGAACCGCTCATAGCGAGCATATTTACTATGAACTTCTGGACGACATTGTAACGGACAAACGTCCAGTCAGCAATGCACGGGTAGCTCTTGAGGGGATGCTGGAAAACACCCGCTGGCAGGCGGGGGTAGTCGACGACCTGGGCGTATCTTCGACCCATGCCTACTATGAGTCTGCTCTTTCCGGCGTTCAGAAAGTGGCCAACGCCTGGAAGGGAGAGCTGCGCTGGCGTTGCGTCGTTGAGGGCGGGGTTATTACCCGCTATGTTGATCTCCTCGCCATGCGCGGTACAGACACCGGCAAGCAGTTTGCCTACAGCAAAGATATATTGAGCATTGAAAGAGAGGTAGATACTTCCGGGGTTGTAACCGCTCTTTATGGCAGAGGCAAAGGCATCGAGCTTGACTCTGGCAGTTACGGCCGCAGGCTGACCTTTGCCGATGTGGTCTGGTCCACCGGCGCCGGCGATCCTGTTGACAAGCCGGCAGGCCAGGAGTGGGTCGGCGATCCCGAGGCTCTGGCCCGGTGGGGCAGGCCTGGCGGTCGTCACCGGTTCGACGTGTTCGTCGACGAGGAAGAGACCGACGCAGAGAGGCTCCTGGAGAAAACCTGGGCGGAGCTGCAGGTCCGCAAGAACCCCCGGGTAACATACCGGCTGGACGTGGTGGCTCTGGAGGAGCTGACCGGCTACGAGCATGAAAAGGTACGCCTGGGCGACCTGGTACGAGTCATAGACCGCGAGTTTAAGCCTGAGCTGGTGGTATCGGCCCGGGTAGTTGAGATTGAAAGAGATCTCCTTGACCCAGCCAACACCACCTTGGTGTTGGGCAGCTTCGCCCCGACCATAGTGGAGGCCACCATAAACACTGCTAAGAGATTAAACGAAATGGCCAACCGTCCCTTTAACACCAAGTGGCTGGACGGCAAGATCAGTGTCCTCCAGAACGCCATAGAAAACACTCAAAGCTATGTTTTCCAGACAGCAGACGACGGCATTTTAATCTTGGACGCTGCTGACTATGCAACTGCCACTAAAGCCATGAAGTTGGGCGGGGGAATCTTCGCCATCGCGAATCAGAAAGATGGACAGGGCGGCTGGAACTGGCGGACATTTGGGGACGGTGCGGGGTTCACCGCTGACGAGATAACGACCGGGAAACTAACTGCCAGCGTGGTGCAGATCGGAGCCGGAACCACCTTTGAGCCGGGCTACGACCCCAGCGAGAAAGCAGACAGATCTGATCACGACGAATTGAGCAGCATCGTCTCCGAGCATTCATCGCTGCTAACAGCCTTTTCAGATGAAATTCTTTTAAAAGCAGACCGGACCGAGGTTGATGAGCTCAACCAAACCGTCCAGCAGCACTCAGCGCAGATATCCACTGTGGCCGACCAGGTATCTATCGAGGTTTCGCGGCTCGAAGGCGAAATCGGCGCAACATCCGACGAGCTGACCATGGTGAAGTCCCATTTTGATTTCACCGCAGATGGCCTGCGTATTAGGAAGCCGGGCAGCCCGATGCAGGTCAGCATTAGCAATGAGCAGATCGGGCTTATCGACAGCGGCCAGCTTGTGGCCTACATAAACGGCCAGGAAATGAACATTACCAGGGCAAAGGTCTTGCAGTCCCTGCTGGTCGGGACTCATGTTATAGAAAAGTATAGCGACGAAATAACGCTTATCAGGTGGGTGGGGTAATTGGCACTGTCGGGAAGCATAAGAAAAGATTTTTATAATCCATTCGGGGTCTATGGGTATAGCCTGATCCTGGAGTGGGAAGGCGAACAAAATATAGCTAATAACACGACTACCATAACGGCAAACCTATACCTGCAGTCAAATGGCTCTGGATACACAATCCAATCGAGCGCAAACAAAACAGCAAAAATCATCATAGACGGCACGACATACACCAAGACCACGGCCAACGTCACTATTTCCGGCAATCAAAAAAAGCTTATATATTCAGTAACGAAAACCGTAACCCACAAGACAGACGGCACAAGAAGCGTTAAAATGAGCGGCAGCTTGGTGATTAATATCCAGCTGACGTATGGCTGGGTTGGCACGGTGACGTTAGACGAGACTACCTTTGAGCTGAACGCCATCCCGCGCGCCAGCAGCATAACCAGCTTCCCTAACTTCACGATTGGCGAAAATTTCACGGTTACAATCAGCCGGGCCAGCTCAAGCTTCACCCATGACCTGACGCTCAAGGTTGGCACTGCCACGATCAAGACCGTTACCGGCGTAGCCACCAGCTACACCTTTTCGCTGTCGCAAGCTGAGCAGGACATCATTTACGCGGCTACACCTAACTCCACCAAGGCCACGGTGACCCTGTTCTGCCAGACCAAGAGCGGCTCAAGCAACGTCGGCCCGCCGGTGTCTAAAAACGCTACGGCAACCGTGCCGGACAGCGTGGTGCCGACATTTGACGCCATTATCCATAGCGAGTACGTGCAGGACGTGGCACAAAAGATAGGCAAATACGTCCAGAGCTTGAGCCGCTTAAACCTGGAGATTACCGGCGCGCAGGGAGCAAAATTCAGCACCATAAAGAGCTACCAAATTGATTTTGACGGGGTTAGCTATAATGCCCGCACGGCCACAAGCGCGGCAATCAAGGGCAGCGGCAATCTTACTGTTACCGGCAAGGTTACCGATAGCCGGGGGCGGACTGCGACGAAAACCGTAACGGTAAACGTCTTGCCCTATGCTCCGCCGCAGATAACCGAATTTTCCCTGCAGCGTTGCAATGAGGACGGAACGCCCAACCTTATTGGGGAATATGTCAGGGTTGAAAGAGTCGGCAGCGTTTCAAGCCTGCTAAACGTAACCGAAAAGAACTCGCTAACCTACCGAATCAAATGCAAGGAAAGAGGCGGCTCTGATATATGGGCTACGGTCAAAGAAGAAACGATTTCGGGCGTTTCCTTAACCGGGGCCGATGTAATAAGCGATTTCCCCATAACCAAGTCTTATGATTTTATTCTCGAAATATCGGACCAATTTAACACTACGTTTACCCTGGGTGTTCTCTCTATCGGGACGGTTCCCTTATCCCTGAGTCCGCATGGTATTGGCGTCGGCAAAGTTTGGCAGCGAGGCGTATTAGATGTTTTTGGAGAGATATTTTGCAATGATGGAGAAATGGACGGCCTGGTGCCGGTGGTGGAGAGCGGAAGTAACAGTAATGGCTCTTATATAAAATGGAGCAACGGGTTGCAGATATGCTGGGGCTCAAAGACTATCCCCGGCGAAGGTTGGTCTGGAAGCGGAGACAAGTGGTATTTGACAGGCCAAAGCCTGACTTTTCCCGCACCCTTTGATAGCGAGCCCACATTCCTTGGCACCACGCAAGACTCAAAAATAGCCGACAGGTCTGCAAAATTAGCGTATTTTAGCTCGAGAACATCAAATGTTTTAAATATAGCGTTTAGCGGATGGGGCACGTCCTCCGACAGCTTTCAATTGCGCTGGCTTGCGATTGGATGGTGGAAGTAATGATAAAAGTATATTTCAGCCCGCAGCGGGCAGACAACCAAATCGAATATTCGTTTTGCGGCGAAACGGTAACGGCAAGAATTGGAAATGTGGAAGATGTTTTCGACTTTTCAACCCTGCCTGACGGCGAACTGAACATAGAAGAATCCATCGAGACAACCCTGCCGGTCTGCCCGGTCATCTCTGCTAAAAGAATAAACGGCATCCTGCACCTGGAACTTTTAAACTGGATCGGAAAGGACGCACCCTACGAGAGCCGTTTTCCGGAGTGGGTGGAGCTGCCGCTGCCGAAGAGGGTGGTAAAGAAAGAAGAGCCGGCGCATAAAGCTGTCATCCCCTGGCGCACAAAGCAGGAAATCGAAGCGGAAAAGGCGGCCAGATTGGCGGAGGAACGGGAGCGGCAGGAACGCAGGGCGCGGATTAGGGAGGGGCTGACAACTGCAAAAACAGAGGCCGAGTTGCGCAGCATCTTGCAAGACATGGCCAGGGAAATGGGAATAATATAGAATTAGCAGGACATTTTAAAATGATTATAGTATTAATACCACGGGAGGTGATTTCGTGTTTCAAAAGTTTAAGGCGCTGTCAGCTCTAAAGAAAACATTGATAGTCTTGGGCGTTCTCGTTATGTTCTTTTTCGTAGCGCCGATTACGGTTAAAGTTGCATCAGCTGGGGAGATTGACCTGTTTGCGATGGTGCAGCAGCTGCTTTTCCGTGTGGACCAGCAGGAAGCAAAAATCTCGGAGCTGGAGGGGCGTGTAGGCTTGCTGGAGGCCGGCCAGGAACCAGAAGAACCGGCCGATCCTGAAGAACCCGGAGAGGATCCGGGGGAAGAGCCGGGACAGGATCCGGGCGGCAGCGGTGGAGATGGTGGAGGCGGCACAACTCCACCGCCTGGCGGCGAGCCTGGCGATGGATCTGGTAGCAACCCACCGCAGGAGCCAGAACCGGAGCCAGAGCCAGAACCGGAACCCTGGCCTGCGCTTGCGAAGATTGATTATAAGCTCACTCCCCAGCGCAGCGATTGGGGCCGGATGGAATACCGGTTCGAGGGCACCAAGCTGTATTGCGATTTTTACGTGCCGAAGCCAGGAAGGCCATACAGCTATATTACCTGGGAGAAGCGGGAAGAAGATACGGAGTATGCTTTTACGGAAGTCATCGATCTGGTGGAAGCGTGGGAGAAATGGGAAAATGAAGGCATCAAGCCATCACTCAAAGGGCAGCTGCCGGTGAACGTGATCATCAATCCCAAACGGGTAGGCGATACCCTGAAATTTGATTTGCTGAATTGGCTTGGCAAAGACGCACCCTACGAAGTGCGTTTTCCTGAGCGACAGATTTACGTTCTGCCGTAAACAACAGAACATAGCGGATACTTAAGCGGTCCTTCGGGGCCGCTTTTGATTTGGGGTAAAACCAGCCCAGGCTGGGGGCGCGGGCGGTCCTGCGCCCCCTTCCGGCTGAACGGGAGCCGGTGCCTGGAGATTAATTATATCATAAAAATTTTAAGAAAGGGGCGGTCAAATGACCAATGGATACAGCGAACGAGACATGCAAATATGGCAGGAGATTGGACGACATGATGAGCGGATCAAGGATCTGGAGAGTGATTACGCCGCCATGAAAGACGTGCTGCAAAAGATTTATTTCGCCCTGGCCGGCATTGCAGGCGGGGTAATCGTATCGCTGATCTTGCTGGTCGTAAACCTTGCGGCCGGCACGGGATAAAACGAGGAAGGTGGGTGATGTCATGAAACGCCCCCGAAGAAGGAGCCGGGCCTCTCTCCGAAGGTAATAATCTGGCTGTTGTGGAAACTGCTGCGTAGGGTGGAGGATCTGGAAAAGCGGGTGAGTGAATTGGAAAGCCGTCCGGGAGGGCGGTAATTTTATCTGAGGAGTGATTTTTTATGTTCGATATTACTTTAGCGGATGGTGTCTTGTATTCCCTTATCGTGGTGGCGGTGGCTATCGTCATCGACACCTTGTTAGGTGCGATCAAGGCGGCCAAGGATGACTACGACAGCTTTGATTTTCGGAAGCTGCCCAAATTCCTGGCGACCGGCATACTGCCTTATGTCGGGGGCCTGAGCATCTTGGCGCTGGCGGCCGAGTTCGTGGGAGATGTATTTATTGGCTTGTTTTATCCCGCTGCTGCAGCGGTTACGGCCAAGTATGTCGCGGAGATTAAGGATAAGCTGGTTGGGATATTTGGAGTGGAGTTGACTACTGACGGTGGAATAGGGAGCGATGATTAATGACCGTCCAGATCATTCAGGATTTCATACCTCCCGGCCGCCGCAACCGGCCCGGCTATAAGTTGGAGCCACGTTATATTACGGTTCACGATACCGCGAACACCTCGGCCGGGGCCGACGCCAAGGCCCATGCAGCATATTTGAAAAAGAACCCGCCCGCATCCGAGGCCAGTTGGCACTTTACAGTGGACGATAAGGTGATCTACCAGCACCTGCCCTTGAACGAAAACGGCTGGCATGCAGGCGATGGGGCAAACGGGCCTGGGAACAGACAGAGTATCGGCATCGAAATTTGCGAAAACAGGGACGGTAACCGGGCGCAGGCGGAGAAAAATGCAGCGTGGCTGGTGGCGAAGCTGCTGAAAGATTACGGCCTGGGGTTGGACCGGGTTAAGCAGCATTATGACTGGTCCGGGAAGAATTGCCCCCGGGTGTTGCGCGGCCGCAAAGACGGCTGGAAGAACTTCCTGGCGGCGGTAGAATCGCACTTAAAGGCCGGGGACATGCCCGCCATCACCCGCACCATCGGTATCTATGTGGACGGCAAGAAGGTGGATGAGGTTGGGTATCTCATTAACAATGCAACCTACGTCCGGGCAGCATACCTGATCGGGCTTATTGGCGGCCAGGTGACCGGTCACGGAGACCACATCAAGATCACCCTGCCATCGAAAGCTGACCCTGCTGCAATCAAGGCCCTCGAAGCGGAGATCGCTACGCTGAAGGAGAAGATAGCCAATGCTAAAAAAGCGCTGTCTTGATGTTGAGACCGGCCCCGATGTGAGAGCCCGCCTCGAGGCTATCCTCTTAAACCCCCTTTGATCTTGCCCCCTTTCTAACGGGGGCTTTCTTTTGGGGGAATAAGGCAGAAAAGCAGAAAGGAGCAAAAATGTGAGCAAGAAAAAGACCAGCCTATATATCGAGGCATCGATCTGGCGTGAAATCAAAAAAGCGGCCATTGATGCCGGTCAGACCATCGGTGAGTTTATCACGCGGCTATTTTTAAAGTGGAGGTGTGAACGTGGAGATGGCTATTACCGCAAGCCAATTGATTCGACAGGCGGCCCTGAAAACCGGCAGTCTGAATCTTAAACCCGGCAAAACAATTCAATACGCCGATCCTCCGCTTCAAGATGTTCTTGATCAGACTTGTTGGCTGTGTGGCGGTAAAACGGGCGGTAAAGGCTTGCCATTAAAGAAAGCAATTAAACCAACATTCACCGATCACCCTTACGCCCGGGGCCATGGCAGCAGCTCCATCTGCCCCGGCTGCGCCTTCTGCCTTACTGCCCGTGAGCTTCGGAATTACAGCATCTTGGCCACCACGGACAGGCTATCACACCCTTCTCGCGCCGAATGGCGGGAAATCCTGATCAACCCGCCGGAGCCGCCGTTTGTGATGTGCCTGGCTGTAAGCGGGCAGAAACATCTGTCTTTCAAGGCCCCGGTAAACCTCGAGCAATCACACTATGTCGTCCTGCTTGAGGAACGGGAAATCTATGTAACGCCCGGCAGGATTGAGCAAGCCACTGAAGCCGTTGAAGCTCTCTATGCTTACTTTTCAAAAGAGGAAATCGCGACCGGAAGATACAGCCAGCACAAAATTATTAAATGCGGCATAGCGAGGTGGGAGCGCCTTGAGGCCGGAGTCGCAAACTGGCGCGGCCGGCCGTTGTTCGATCTGGCCCTATTCGTGGCGCAGAAGCGGGAGGTTGAGGAGGTGACAGAAAAAAGTGGCGTGGTACAATGCGCTGTCGATAAAGCAGAAAGAAAAAATAAAGAGCTTGTACAAGGAACTATCGAATGGGCATGAAGTGGCGCGGCAGACGGGCATTTCTTCATCCAGCGTATATAGGGTTTTGCGACTTGGATACAGAAGGCCGAGGTGGTCAGAAGATGACGTAACAAAGCTCACGCAATGGTATGCGGAAGGCGTGCCGGTAAAGAGGATGGCCGTTAAATTGGGGCGCAGCCCCCGCGCGGTGATGGTTAAAATGTGCCGACACCGAAAGAAGGTGAGAAACAACCCTGACATCAAAAGGGCCGCCTATCTGCTAGAGGTTGCCTTTGCCGCCGGGCTTTCGCCGGGCCGGGCAATCCAAAAAATCAGGACGTGTGATGTTTACGCAAAAATGAAGGAGGAAGCGCTATGATTTACAATTTCGATACCAGTGACGAGAACGCTGCGACGGCGGCGTTTTTAGTGTACGCCGTTTATCGCAGCCGGGACACGAAGCGATTTAAAGTGACCCCGGAAATGTGGAACACGATAGAGCGGGCCGTGAAAAGCGTCGCCAAAAGAGCAGAGGATCTGGCTGAATTCATCGAAAAGCTGAAGCCGAAATTGGCTTGCGCATCGATCAAGCCGAAATGGGCCAAAACCGTCCCCGACGGCCTGGTCACGATGATTCAAGGCCCGGGCGGCGAGCTGATGGAGATCGGCCGCGACCAGGAGAAACGGCAGTTTATGACAGACGTGATTGAAGCGGCTGACCACCGGGCGGTCCTGGACATGCTTTACCGGAAAGCCGCTTACGTGGTTCTGCTGGTCCGTGACCGGATTGAGCGGGAAAAGCCGTATGAAGCGCGGTTTGAGGATGTGACGTTTGAGGATGTGACAAATGCGGAAATTTAAACACCCCTATTTCGTTACGGCCCATGCGGTTAAGCGTTTCCAGGAAGAGGTTGCCCCGCTTAATTCGGCCCGAGTGATCGAGATAATCCAGGAAGCCCTGCAAAATCCGGAAGAACCGGTGGGGTTTGAGCGGCGAGGCGGCCAGCTATGCCCTATATTCAAATGCGAATATCAGGGATTTGTTTACTACGTGCCGGTGGCGCGCGGCAAGGGAGATTGGCCCGCCGTTCCTACGGTGTATGGCTACGGATCAATCATTCACGAGCGGATCAAAAGAGGAAAAAAGAAAGGATGTGGCGTTTATGAAAAACAAAGCTGAAGTGATTAATGAGTTCAGGACAATCAGGCTGGACGGAAAGATTACCCTGCTCTCCGCATTGTCTCACATTGGGGAGAGCCTGGGGACGGATTCGTATCTTTCGGAGGATATCATCATTGGCCCGGACGGGCAGCCGGTAGAATGTTTTCTTTACAGTGGCAATTCTTTCCGGGGAATCCTCCGCGACATGGCGGCAAAGTATCTGCTGGACAAGCTGGGCGGCGTAGCCGTACCGCTTGACACCTTTCACCTGCTATTTAGTGGCGGATCTATTGGCGGCCCGCAGGCAGTAGACATTGACCAGGCGCGAGCCTACCGCAAGGCGCTCCCGGCCCTTTCCATCTTCGGGGGCGGCGTGGGTAATCAGATCATGGAGGGCAAACTCAAGATCGGCAGCATGTATCCGCTGGTGGCCGAGTGCCAGAGGGTGCTGCCCGAGAAATATCGGGACAAAAATGCCCCCAGCTGGCGTAAATGGACATACGAAAAGAGCTACACCAGGCGGGACGACAGCAAGCAGGAGAATTTGCGGAAATATATTTACGAGGAGCAGGAAGAAAAAATATACCTTCCCGAAAATCAACAGCAGGCGCTCCTCCCCGACGGCTCCCCAATCGAAGAAAAGGACCCGCTCCAGGCCAGGATGGAGCAACTTGAGCAACAGAAGAAAAAGAAAAAAGAGAAGGACGGCCCGGCGACCCAAATGCGCTATACCGTTGAACTCATGGCGGCCGGCGCTGTTTTTTATCAGCGCATTTATCTCCAGGACGTGAGCGATCTGGAGCTGGGCGCCTTCGTATCAGCCCTGCACGAATTTCAGAAAGCGCCTTTCCTGGGCGGCAAAAGCGGCATCGGTCACGGGCTCTGCGAGATAGAATATGAATGGAGCTACCCCGGCGACAAGGAGCCGCGCGGGGTGTTCCTGAAAGTGTCAGAAAACATGATGTGGCTGTCAAAGCCTGCCGAAGAAGCGAAGCAGGAGTATGATGACTACCTGCAGCGGGTTTACGACGGCTACCTGAAAGAGAAGGCGCCGGAATTAAAGCAGTTGCTGGCCGGTGAATCAAAATGAGACCGATGAGAATACGCGCGCATCTTCTCGACGGCCGCATTGCCGGAACCGAGCCGTATTTCCCCCTGGATTCTATCCTGGCCGCCGAGTGGATTCGGCGCCATCACCCGGATCAGTTTTACGAGCCGCCCCCGCCCGGCGTAAAAGAGGGCTGGATTGAAGCCGACCTGCCGCTGGAGCGGCGGGGAACCGGCGACCGTTGGTATTACGCTTGCAGCTTCAACCAGGCCGAACCCTTGACCGAATATGTGGCATATTGGCACCGGCGTTTTGACGATCAGCTAGAACGGTATATAGACTTCCAGGGGCGGCGGGGGAAAATAAGTGAGCAGTCCGGAAGGTATAAGGCGTACCGGATGCCGCTGAATATCCTGATCCTGCCCTGCTTGGAATGGTATGCCGTAGGCGACCTGGAGGCCGTCAGGGAATTGTGCCAGGACATCGCGGCAATCGGCAAGAAGGTATCGCAGGGTTACGGCATTGTCGACCGCTGGGAAATCGAACCGTGGCCCGAAGATTGGAGCGAAGTGCGGGACGGCAAACTGACGCGGGCGGTGTTCGAGTTGCCGGAAGGTGTGAAGGGACAGCGGCGAATCTACGGCGTGCGGCCGCCGTACTGGCAGCGAGAGAATCAATTCGAGGTGTGGATGCCGTGAGCGAAGAATACCGGCTTCACGCAAAGTTAAATTGCTTCAATCGCAGGCTGGAAAAGACGCGCCTGTTTATCGCTGACTGTCTATCCCGCTGCAGCAACCCTTACGTGGCATGGTCCGGCGGTAAAGATTCAACCGTTATGCTACACCTGGTCATGGAGCAGCGGCCCGACATCCCGGCAGTATGTGTCCAGTCTGAACTTGACAACCCTGACAATATCGAAATGATCGAGCGGGCGACGAAAGAATTGGGCGTAAACCTGATCCTGATTCACCCCGAAGCATCGCCCTGGGAAATCCTTGAGAAACACGGCGGCCCCTTCGGCCAGGTAAACGTCGCGTCATCGGAATTGGATAAAAAATGCTTCTATGAGCCGATAAATAAGGCCGTAAAGGAGCATGGTTTTGATGCCGCGTTTATCGGCCTACGGGCGGAAGAAAGCCGGTCCCGGTTGATGAACCGCCGGGTGCGCGGGCTTTCTTACCGTCAAAAAGCGGGTATGCAGATATTCACGCCATTAGCTGATTGGACCGGGCGAGATATATTTGCCTATACCGTTACCCGGGAGCTGCCGATGAACAAAGTTTACAGCAAGACTAAATTTCACCCCGAACCGGAGCGGATCAGGGAAGGCTGGTGGTTACCGGGCGACCTTTCGGCAGCTCGTGGCGGCGTGGTATGGCTAAAATACTATTACCCCGATAAATTTAGGGAGCTGCAGGAGCGATTCCCCGAAGTGGCACGGGAAGCATGAGAGCACTGCCCCGGTCTAAATGACCGGGGCTATTTTTTTGCCCTAATTGTTAAGAAAACTTAATATTTATATGCTTGCATTATACGTATATGTGTGATATGCTTAGGTCAGAGCAGAAAGGAGGGAAAAAATGATGGAAGAAGAAAAAGGACTACCAAAGCATTTAATAGAGCAGCTCCAGAAAATGCTAGGAGAAGACCCGGTTATGGGCGTCCCGTGCCCGGAGCCCTGCATTGAGTTTCATGAGGGCACGTGTGACGCTAAGAACGCTTGCTCGCGGATGCTACGGATGAAAAAGCAGGATTAGCTTAACGGCCTTTAATCCGCTGCTCCGGCCCCTTCCCCCCAGGGGGGGCCGGCCGGCCAGCCGGGAGCCGAAATCCCGGTAAGAATAGAAAGGAGAAAGGAAAATGATCACCTGGAAAGATAAAATGGCACCCCGCCGCCGTCGCGCTTGGGCCATAGTAGTTGGCCCCGGCGATGAAATTGAGCTATTTTCCGGAGATACTATCCCCGGAAAAGTCGCGGTAGTGGGCCGCGACTACAAGAAGTGTGGTATATGGAGTCATCACATATACCGCCTGGAAATTGCGGAGGGTGTACGTTTCATCCCTGGTCACATGGGATTTGAAACAGGCACCTTCGTAGAAGGGCTCCGGGATGCCACTGGAAAGCCCACTGACCGGTGGCACGAAGTGGCGAACGCATTAGGCGTTTCGCTGCCCGTAGCCCAGGACTTCATTCGCGCTTGGCTACCGAAGGAGGCGCGGCGGCTCGACCAGGTCGAAGCCGACCTGGCGAGCTTGGACGACGCGTCTCCCACAGGAGCCGCTACGATTTCCATCACCTACGGTTCCCCCACCCGTGCGGCACGGGAGAGAGGCTTTTGGGAGTGGCCCGTCCGCATCTTGGATGAGGACGGGCAGGAAGTTGGCCGCGTCTCTCCGGAAGGTGTGGCTTCCGGAGAGGTAAAGGTGCTAAAACGGGAAACCCTCTCCGGCCACGGAGGGGGATACGTGTCCCTCCTCCTAGCCGTTCCCGAGGGTTGTCGGGCAGAGCACGGCCCAGCGCCCGGAGAAAAGACCCGGGCTGAACAGGAGGCGGAAGAGCGGCTTACCGCTGCTGCCGAAGAATGGTTGCGTTTGTACGGCCAGAAAGCCGTGCACGTAGCTAACCAGAGTTTCTCTTTCGGGCGGGTACGGATTCTGGATTATGCCGAGCGTCACGGCTGCCCCATCCCGAATGAGTACCAGACCCGCATGAGTGACTTGCAAGAATTCCTGGACGAGGCTTCGCGTCTCGCCCTGAGAATAAAGGTAAAATAAAGGAGGAAGAAAAATGAAAAAAATTATCAACGTCACCCCGCATCCTGTGACATTCCAGAACCGGGAGGGCAACGTCTACATCGTAGAACCCTGCGGGGTTCTCATAAATGCTCGCCCGGTAGAGGAAGCCGCCGGAACTCACCCCTCCGGCGCAGAGTTAGTCCGTACCCGCTTCGAGGCAGACCCGGCGTCCGCGAAGGAGCTTGACCGCCTGGAGCGGGAAAACCCCGGCGCCGTTATCGTGGGCAGCATCATCGCTGCCCAGGCGTTCCCAGGTCGGGTATTTGCAATGGTGCCCGTCCCTGGCTTCGAGCGCGTCCCGCCTGCTGAGAAGCGGATGCGGGATGATAAATTTACTACGTTTTAGTTTTTAACGGCCCGCCCCGCGCCGTTAAGCGGGGCACAACAAAAATAAGGAGGATTATCATGCCGAACAAAACCATTTACGTGAAAGACGAGGATCTCCAGCTTTTCGAGGAGGCCGAACGGCTGGGCGGTGATTCCCTCTCCGGTATCATCGCTGAGGCCCTGCGCCGGTTCGTGGACGTAAAAAAATCCGAGGCCCAAGGGTTGCAAGAATTTACTTTAAGCGTCGGCACCTGGCGATTCCGGGGTGACGATAACCTGCGCAAGGTGCGCTTTACCGGTCGCAAGCTGGCCGAGGCGGAAGTGTATTCCGGCCAGACCAGCTCCCGGGATGACCGGGGTACTCTTTACCGGATTTATCAAACCCGTGCCGGAAAGATTTTGGTCTGGTGGAAAAACTGGACCAAGTGGGAACGGGAAAACGATACCGCCGACTACGCGGTGTTGGACCAGCTGCCCGGTTATGATGATGAGATCTACGGCAAAGTGCTGGACCTTATTGAAAAGCTGCCCGGCAGCCTGCTCCAGGAAGCCGCGGAGGCGCTGGGGGAAGAACTGGTGGAGTGGGTGGAGTAGTAGAGGCAAAGTATGCCCCACCTCACCGGGAAGGTTGAGACGTTTACTTATGCCCCTCTTTCGAGGGGCTATTTTTTTGTACTAAATTGTTAAGAAAACTTAATATTATTTATGCTTAGAAGTGTTGACATGTGCGCACAATATGATATAATTAAGATAGAAAAAATGAGGAGGCGGTAAGAATGGCGGAACCAAAAGCAAGTGCAACACAAGAGAGAGTTTGCGGACTTTACGGTCTGAAGCACAACGGCACATACGCACACGCTGCTGCAGTGCTTGAGGCGGCAGGATTACCCAAAAGCGGCTGTCCTGACGGGTATGACTGGCGGAGCGTAAAAAAACTTACCGATGACGAGTTGAAAAACTTGCTCGGCCCGGCCAGTGACCCCGGCGAAGTTGAAGTGAAGCAATATCGTCGCCGGACCTGGGGCGATAAAATCCGCGCAGCGAAAGCCCGCCGGAAGCTCAACGATGAGCTGAAGGCGAAGGGCTACCGTTGGGTGAAAGTCCCCATCGGCCCCAGCGTTCAGGAACTTCTTCTCACCGGCGGGTTTGATAGTTACGAAGAACCGGGCGGCGAGCGCTGGGCGCTCATCGGCCCGGATGGAAAGGAGGTGTACGAATGGCCGGAGTAAACGGAGTAAAAGACGTAAACTTAAATATCCGCATCGACGAAGAGCTAAAAAAAGAGTTTTACCGCGTTGCTGAACTAAACGCGCAGAATCCTTCCGCCCTGGTGCGCGGCTGGATTGAGGACTATATAATAAAGTACGGCAACGTGAAGAAGTCGAAGGTTACCGTCACCTGCCCGCACTGCGGGCACATGACGCACGTGGACCTGCCAACGAAGCGGCAGGGGCAGGTCTGCGGTGTGTGCCGGGTAGGGTATACCTACCCGTGGGTTGAATGGGTTGAAGAAGATGACGAAGCGGAGGAATAAATTACCCGCCCCGGCAAGGCCGGGGAGAAAGGAGGCTGACTAAATGACCATGACTATAGAGGTAGCGAAAAAGATGGGCAAAATGGAAGCATATATCTTGAGAATAAAAGGGCCAGAGAGAGAAAAGGTGATAGAAGCTTACTTGGAATTGGTAGAGGCCTTAGGGCTGGAAACAGACTTTGCTCAGGTGGTGAAAGAAAGATTCGGGGAGCCGTGAGCTCCCCGTTTTTTGTGCTACAGCTAACGTACAGCTAACAAAACCGCTAAAAATCCTTATAAATCAGGCCTCTACCTATGACTCACATTCAACGGTTACGGGCGAGCCTCTACCCTGCTGGTTGGGATGTGGAGTTTGTGGAGTAAGCCATGCACCAAAGTATGGCCCCGGTGATAAGCCGGGGCATTTTTCAATCTGTGCGTTTTTTGTGCGACGTTTTAAAAGTAAAGAAAACCGCAGGAGCCGGAAACCCCTGCGGCTCTTATGTTCTCTGGCAGGGGAGACAGGACTCGAACCCGCAGCCCCTGGTTTTGGAGACCAGTGCCGTGCACACCTGCAACGAAAATCAAGAATTCCCGAAACCCCTGATAAATAAAGCCTTATGTTGCCATGTTGCCGGTGAACAACTGCAACGAGTTTAGGCCACAAAAAACTAATTTTTGAATATAAAAAGCGTCTGTGCGATTTTTGTGCGTACAGCGCACACTCATGAAAACAGCCCCCTTACCTTCTCGTCAAGCTCTTCTTTCTCTTCCAGGCCCAGGTGCTGGTATATTTTCTTCAGCACCCAAATGTCGTGGCCGAGCCGGTCCGCCGCATAGTGGTCCGGGACATTGTGCTTATAGAGCAGGCTGGCGTGGTAATGCCTCAAGTCATGCAGGCGGATCCGGGGGAGCTTGGCGGCCTTGATTGTCTCCCGGTAGATTTTCGAGAAGGTGTAAGGGTTGAGGGTTAGCAGTGGCAAGGATTCGATATCTTCGCCCTTGAAACCAACGAGGTTTTGCAGCCTGCGTTTCTTTTGCTCCCAAAGCAGACCCATCAGGTAATCCGGCGCGGCGACCTCCCGGATGCTGTTGGCCGACTTCGGTTTTTTATGAGCAAAACGGCTACTTTCCGCCTGAATTGCCACCGCTTCATCTATTCTGATTTTGCCCGCCTGGAAATCAAGGTCATCTAGTCTAAGCCCGAATATCTCACCCCGCCGCAGGCCGCACCACCCGGCCAAAAGAACGATAATTTCCTCTTCCAGGCCAACTTCTTTAAATGCTTCATGGATTTTTTCAAACTCTTTTTCCGACGGAACGCGGGGCTTGTATTCGTCTATTGCGGGAGCCCTTATACCTGCGCATGGAGACTTGTGCTTCAGCGCATCCCGGAACATTTTTGACAGGGTGAAAAAATGCTTGCGGACGTAGATGGATGCAAGGGTTTTCTGCTTCTCGGTTATATACTGCTTGATATGCATTTCCGTGACATCCCGCACCCGCAGCCGCTTGAAGAAGGGTCTGAAGTGTTTGTTGACATATATCCTATATGTCTGATAAGTGCTGGGAGCCATCATGCCCCTATTGGCTTCTAGCCACTTGTCCATATAGTCCGACACGCGGTAGCCCGCCATGTTGGTGAGCGTCCGGGAGACAATCTCCGACTCAAGTTCGATTGCCGCCTCCCTGCACTCATGCCACGTTTGGCGTGTGATATACTGCCGCAGCTGCTTGCCGTTTTCATCCCGACCAACGTAAACCGTCGCCGTGTATGTCCCGGACTTGTTTTTCCGGATTGAGGCCATTATCTCACCTCCGATTTAAAGAAAACGGCCTTGCCGATTATCCGAAAATTCCTTGCACCCTTTTTTGAAATAACCGCATCATGCCCGACCCCTTCAGCCTTCAGAATTATACTGTCGTCTGCCTCGTAATACCGGACCAGCGCGGGGCGGCTCTCCACCACGGCCAGGACCAGATCGCCGCTTTCGACCTCTGCCCCTGCGTGCCGGTCGATATAAACAATGTCGCCGGGCGCAATTCTCGCGGAAGGAATTGACGTGGCAGATATAACGCCAAAATCAACTGCATCATCCTCGCGGACATATTCATAGTGGACTCCAGCCTGGACATGGGGCGGCAACTCTGGATCAAAACTGCGCAGGATAGGAATTTTGCGGTATGGCGTAGCCAGCCTTTTGTCGGAGCGGCCCATTAAATAACTCGGCGTAACTCCAAAAAAATATGCCAGCCCCTCCACAACATCGAATCTGTTCGGTCTGGTCAGCCCTCTTTCATAGCGTGAGATTTTGGATCGGTCCAGCGGTATGTCGGGAAATTTTTTATTAAAGGCGGCGACAAGTTCTTCCATGGTAAGGCCGAGTTCGTCTCTAAGCCCCCTTAGTCTCTGCCCAAAGGTTGCCCCCATAAACAACCCTCCTTTTTTCTTATACTATACAAAAACAATTTCATATATGCAACAGATTTTATAAATATAACGAAAAATAGTTGTTGACATGCTCCGGCAAATGATGTAATATAACTACACGGGTTGCACAACAGCAACAAAGGAGGGAGAAAAACAATGCGGTCTGTGTCGAAACGTAGAAGAATTAAGCACCCGCCCCATCTCAAAGTCAAAGGCTTTTTCGTTGCCAACGCCATCCGTCAAAAAGAAGTTGCCGAAATTCTCAACATCGCGCCCACCACTTTGAATCAAAAGCTCAACGGATATCTTCACTTCACCTTCGATGAAGTGGAAAAAATCTGTGACGAATACGGCGTTAGCCCTGAAATTTTTTTGACCCGCGATATTGAACAATAACAACATGAATATGGCACAAGATTAGCTTTGCATTAAATAGTGATATTTTTATGCCTTGCAGGTTGCACAAGTGCAACAAAATTCTCGGAGATGAAAGGGGTTGCGTCATGAAAATATCCGGCACTATCCAGATGCTGAAATTACTCTGCGAGCTCTACGGCGACGTCAAGCTGGTGGAACTTGCAGAGAGGATAAAAGGGGGTAAGAGGGTTGGAAATCACCGTCAAAATCAAAGTGCCTGACGGCAAAATCTGCCCGATCATGAGCATGCCCGATGCAGGCACTGACTGCGTAAAGGAGCACTGTGCTCTTTGGTTTGACGGCAACTGCGCTATTGTGGTGATCGCCAAAAGTCTGCGCGGCCCGGTTGCTGTTAAAGATGTTACGCCTGTGCCGGGGCTGTAAGAAAAGGAGGGAGGACAAATAAGGAGGGATGATGATCATGGCTTTAGCCAGTTCTGATTTAATCTTGCGCAAGATGGAAGAGAGTCAGGAGCGTTTTGATCCTACCCATATTAGACCTTCTGCAATTTCCTCATGCGCCCGGAAGCAGGTATATGCTGCCCTGGGCTATCCCGCAAATGAGGAGGCCATGCGGGAGCTCCAGGGCATTGCTTTCCTGGGAAACTTGTTGGACCGCAGCCTGGCGGATTTCTGGAGCAAGATGTATCCGGGCAGAGTTTACAGACAGTTTGAACTCCGCACACCTTACGGTATTGTGGCCCATCCTGACATCTGGGTTCCGGGCCTTAACCTCGATGTAGAAGTCAAATCCGTTTCTGTTGGCGCAAAATATTACGGCCTGCCGAAGCCGGAGCACGTTGACCAGGTGCAGCTGCGGCTGCATTTCCACCACAAATACCGCAAAAAAGAAGGCGTCCGCGGGGAAATCATCTATTTCTTCCGTGAGACATTCCTGGATCCGGAAAGCTGGGCGCCACTATCCTTCCCGATTGAATACGACCCAGAAAAGGGCCAGGAGCTGGAAACCCGGCTAAATTACATCATGGAGTGCGTTGAACGTAGAGAGCTACCTGACCGTGAAAGCACCAACCCAGATTATTTTCCCTGCAAGAGCAAAACTAAATATCTTCAGGCAGAGTGTCCATATCGTGATATCTGCTGGGAAGGGCACATCGAAGAACCGGCCACTCCTGTGCAGGAAGCAGAGGAGCTTCTGAAACGGTACGCGGAGTTGGAAGGTATGCGGAAAAATTTCCAGCGAAACGCGGATGCCGTCAGAGATGAGCTGCAGGAGCTGCAGGAGCAGCTTAACGCCATTTTTGACCGTGAGCAGACCGAGCGGATCGCCGCCGGCGGCTACAGCATGAAGCGCAGCTATACCCCGCCGCGCAAGGTGGAATATGAAGCAAAGGGTTATTAT
>Ga0209537_1002239_pt1 | contig 19826 bp, 22 predicted proteins | sample BioPla4DNA1_FD_187698 | JGI IMG/M metagenome (GOLD analysis project Ga0209537, IMG submission 187698) | Biogas fermentation microbial communities from Germany - Plant 4 DNA1 (SPAdes) (version 2) | ecosystem: Engineered > Bioreactor > Anaerobic > Digestate | place: Bielefeld, North... | reverse complement strand
AGGATCAAACTCTCACTAAAAAGTTTAATCTGTGCTCAAATTACTTTGAGTCTTGTTTTTAGACATTCAAAAGAATTGCTGGTTTGTGTTATTACTTATATTCTGTTCAATTTTCAAAGACCAATTTTTATTTAATATTTGTTATCGCCTCAAGCGACTTTCTTATCTTATCATCTAAAACTAAACTTGTCAACTTTATTTTTCAAAAGTTTTTTAGTTTGTTTTTAGACTTGTTTGCTTGTCCCTTGCGGAACGTTTATTATCTTATCATCAAAGGATTTCCTTATTCTTATCTAAATAATTCAAAAAGTTAAACTAATCTTATAATTCTTTAATATTCTTTCTTTTTCTACAAAATCCATATATTGATACACTAGGAGCAGTTATTAATTAAAATATTAACCTTTATCAAAAAGGGAGCCTAGAAATGTAGACTCCCTACTAAATAACTATTAATTTATTTTCTCTTTTTTAATTCTGCCTTTATTGCATCTGCAACAAACTGTACATTAGTTCCTACTATAACTTGAATGTTTTTCTTTCCAGGTCTCATTATACCCTTTGCACCAAGTTTAGTTAAGTTTTTGTCTTCAATTATTCCATTGTCCTTAACTCCTAATCTTAATCTAGTTACACAGTTATCTACAGATACAATATTGTCATATCCACCTAATGCATCAATATATTTAATAGCTAATTCATTCATATCTCCACTTATGAATATATTTTCTTCGAATTCATCATCATCTTCTCTACCTGGAGTCTTAAGATCAAATTTAGCTATTATAATTCTAAATATAATATAGTAAAGAGCAAAGAATACTAATCCAATTAGAATGATCATCCATGGGTTTTGTGCCATTGGAGCTTTGAAACTTAAGAACCAATCAACAAAACCTGCACTAAAGTTGAATCCTGCTCTTACTGGTAATAGTGTAGTAACAACTGCTGATACCCCTGTTAAAAGAGCATGTACTACATATAACCCTGGTGCTAAGAACATAAATGCAAATTCTAATGGTTCTGTAACTCCTGTAAAGAATGAAGATAAAGCTGCTGCTAATAATAAACCATAAACACCTTTCTTTCTATTATCCTTTGCAGTATGATACATTGCTAACGCTGCCCCTGGTAAACCGAACATCATAACTGGGAAGAATCCTGTCATATACATACCTGTTTGTCCTAAAACTCCTGTACCTCCCCAGAAGTTACCTATATCATTAATTCCTGCAACATCAAACCAGAATACCGAGTTTAATGCATGGTGTAAACCAGTTGGAATTAGTAATCTATTAAAGAATGCATATATACCTGATCCAATAGCACCTAGAGAAATTATTGACTTTCCAAATGCTACTAAAGCATTATAAACCACAGGCCATACAAAGAATAATACTAATACTGCAAATAATGATGCTAAAGCTGTCATTATTGCAACTGATCTCTTACCACTAAAGAAACCTAAAGCATCTGGTAATTTAGTATTTTTAAATTTATTATAACAGGATGCACCAATTAAACCTGCTAAAATACCAATAAATTGAGTTTCAGTTTTTGAGAATGCTGCATCAACTGCTTCTACTTCAATTCCCTTAAACATTGCAACTGCACCTGTACTTAATAAGGTTGTAATTACAAGCCATGAAACTAAACCTGCAAGTCCTGCTGTTCCATCATTATCATCTGACATACCAACGCCAACACCTATAGCAAACAAAAGCCCCATGTTGTCAATTAAAGCTCCACCAGCCTTTAAAAGAAATGCTGCGGTAATACTGTTTGCCCCCCATCCATCATGGTCAATCCAGTATCCAATACCCATTAAAATGCTTGCAACAGGTAAAGCTGCTACTGGAAGCATTAAGGATTTTCCTAGTCTTTGAAAATACTTCATCATACTATAATTCCTCCTTATTTTTTATCAATACAATTTTTGACGCATATTATATATAATTCCATAAATAAACAATAAAAAAAGCCAAAAAGGAATTAGGTATATATTAATTCCTTTTTGGCTCATGCTCAACCGTATTGATTACACGCCAAAATTCGTATATTTAATTTACGATTTAATAATAACACATTATGATAAGGTTTTCAAACCCATTTCAGGCTATTTTGGGTAGTTTTTGAGAGTATATCTTTATTTTTCTCAAAATTGCTATATATTTATATAAATTTTAAATAACTTTTCCAATAATTTATTGACAAATTATTGTTTATATATATAATTTAATTATAGACGTGTTACTGTTTAATCAGGCATGAGTCCATTAAATAACTTTTTTAGGACTTGTGCCTTTTGTTTTTTAAGTTATCACTTCAATTATAGTATTTATTTTTTTATAATATAAATACTATAATTAGCACTATAAAAATTTGTACTAGAAAGGATGTGGATTCCTGAGTATATTCAGGATGTGTTATGTTTGGTTTTTTAAAGAAAATTTTTAAAACAGAATCTGAAACAACTAATGAAGTTGTAGCTAATCCTAATACACTTTTAGCTCCTGTTTCTGGTAAAGCTATTCCTTTATCAGAAGTTCCAGATCCAGTTTTTGCTGAAAAACTAGCAGGTGATGGAATGGCTATAGTTGCAGAAGGAGACACTGTTGTGGCACCAGCTGATGGAGAACTTACTTTAGTTTTCAAAACTAAACATGCTTTTGCTATGACATTAGACAATGGATTAGAATTACTAGTTCACATTGGATTAGAAACTGTTTCTCTTGAAGGAGAAGGTTTTGAACAATTAGCTGAACAAGGAACAAAAGTTAAAGCTGGAACACCAATTATGAAAATTGATACAGAACTTATCAAGAGCAAAGGATTATCTTTAGCTACTCCAGTTTTAATAACTAATGTTGATGCAGCAAAATCAATAACTCCTGTTGAAAGCGGAGATGTTGTTGCTGGTAAAACAGAAGTAATAAACTTTGAAGTTTAATAAAACATAAAAAAATCAGCCTAAATTAAGGCTGATTTTTTATTTGCTTATTGAAACTTTAAATCTTTCTATATGCATTGCCAAGTAAGCTACCTCATCTTCAGAAATATTATCTATTTCTAATACCTTACAAATTATTTTACCTAGTTCTGTTGCTATTTTATATGATATTCTATATCTTTTCTTTATAACATCTATTAAATCATTTCTTATTGGAGAATTTGTCATAATTCTTTCAATAGTAAATCTTATATGGGTTAGAAATCTTGCATAATCTAAAGATTTTTTATTTATTTTTACCTTTAATCTTTTTTCTACATGCTGAACTATGGCATTACTTAAATAGCTTGACTTAATGGTAGTTGATAATTGGCCATTATTTCTAGCTGAATGAATATGAAGTGTAATAAATCCCTTTTCTCCTTCAGGTATATCTATTTGTAACTCTTTCCTTATTCTATCGGCAATTTTTTGAGAAAGTTGAAATTCTCTAGGATATAAGGTTTGTATCTCTACTAAAAATGGATTTTGTATTTCTTCCTTATTTTTTAACCTTTTTATTGCATAATATAGGTGGTCAACTAAACCTATATGAATATTTTCACTAAGTTCTTCCCCTAATTCATCTACTATTTCTGCAATTACTTCTTCCACTATAACTATTAAATCATTATCTACTCTATTTACTATTTCATTAAAATTTCTTTGATTATCTTCACCTTCAATAATGAATATCTTTTCTACTGCAGTACCCTTTTTTATTATTTCACCAGGTTTTTTACCAAAGCCTATGCCCTTTTGAAATAATATTTTTTCCTTTTCATCTTCTTTTACCAGCACAATATTATTATTAAAAGATTTTATAACTTTTGAATCACTATTTAAAAAAATCTCCTTCATATTTCCTTCCCCGCGTAAATATTATTTACTCTCTAATATTTTATAAAATGTTAAATGATCTCTCCAAGCTCCATTAATAAATAAGTATTTTTCATTTAAGCCTATCTCCTTAAAACCACACCCTATTAAGACACCTTTTGATCTATCATTATCAACTAATACAGAGGCCTCTATTCTGTGTAAGTCTAATTCTTCCTTTGCATATTTTAAAACAAGCATCACTGTTTCCTTCATATAACCCTTTCCCTGAAAATCCTTATCTATTGAATATCCTATAATTCCACTTTTAAAAACACCACTTACTATATTTGATAGCTTTATTTTACCTATTAAATAATCATCTTTATAAATTCCAAAATCATAAGAGGATCCATTCATCAATTGTTTGTAACTTTCCAATAATATAGACCTTTGAGTTTCATAAGTGTAGAAATTTTTATCTCTTGTAGGTTCATAGGGACTTAAATGTTCTTCATTCCTTATATAATAATCTAATAAATCCTTAGCAGAATCTGGTGTGAAGTTTCTTACATTTATATTTTTTCCTTTTAAATCAATTAGAAATCTCCTATTTATATCATTATATTCAATTCTAGTTATTCCAAAACTTAATTCATCTAAAAATATTCCATTTACAAAAAGATTTTCTGTAAATATTCCTTCCAGAGTAAATCCTAAATCTAGAAATGCTTTATAGTTTATATTCTCATTTACATATATATTAACTTTATATATATCATTATCCTTAAATATGGCTTTTAAAATGCTTTCTATAGTTTCTCTTAATAAATCATATTTATTTTCTCTATAAAACTTAAATTTAACTGTACACTTTTTGTTATCCTTATCAAACTCTATTATTGTAAACCTGCCTATAAATATATTGTTAGCATCCTTTACAATATAATCCCTTAAAGTTCCCTTAACTAGGTCTATATTCACTGTTTTTATATCATTCATATGTTCTTCTCCTAAGAATATAATTATAAAACTATTATACATATAATTTATGCCCTATTACAATATTACACATTATTTAAAAATAACCTTCATATAATTAATAAAAACTCTATGAGGTGATTTACTATATTGTTGAAATTGCATAAAGTAAAAAAATTTTTTAGAAAATTAATCTTTCTAACTATTACTATGTTATTACTTTTTATATTAATAAATTCATTTTTTCAAAGTAACTTTAAAAAATATAGGGCAGATACTCCTGCATTTAATAGTATAACTTATATTTCTGAAGAAAGTTTAATAAAAAAAATAAATGGAGTTAATAAATTGATAACTTTGGAATTAGAACTTTCTCAAATGGCAATAATAGATAAAAGCCTTGGAGATTTGGATTTTCTTAAAAAATATAAGAGAATAAAATTTTTTGCTGATTGTTCCTATCATATAGATTTATCTAAAATAGGCGAAGAAGATATTACAATAAATCCAGAAGAAAAAACTTTATCTATAACTGTTCCAAAACCAGATATATATAATATTTCAATTAATGAAGATAAAACTATATTTGAAGAATCCCAAAATGGTTTTCTTAGATTTGGAGAGGTTAAGTTATCTACAGAGGAATTTAATTCCCTTCAAAATGAAGTTCTTACTAACTTTGAAGAAAAGCTTAAAAGGGATGAAATATATGAAGAAGCATTGAATAAAAGCAAGATATCAATTGAAGAATTATTATCAAGTTTAATAAAAGAAGAAGTTGAAATAAAGATATATTTTAAATAAATATTTACTTAATAATTTTTAAAAGTATAATATATTTAAATCATTTTATATGCACATTTAAAGGAGATGATCAAATGAAAAAGATAGTTTTAGCCGGTGGCTGTTTTTGGGGAGTTGAAGAATTTTTATCAAGAATTCCTGGTGTTATAGAAACAGAAGTAGGCTATTCTAATGGAAGAACAAAGGATCCCACTTACGAAGAAGTTTGTAATAACAATACATATTTTGCTGAGACCTGTTTAGTAAGTTATGATGAAAATAAGGTTTCCCTTGAGAAAATTCTTGAAGAATATTGGTCAATTATAGATCCAACTGTATTAAACAGACAGGGAAATGATGTTGGAAGTCAATATAGAACAGGGATATATTACTTGGATGAGGATGATTTAGACATTATACTAAAAAGCAAAGAGGAAGAGCAGAAAAAATACGAAAAAAGAATTGTAACTGAAGTTAAGCCTCTTGTTAATTATTATAAGGCCGAAGAATATCATCAAAAATATTTGAAGAAAAATCCTAATGGCTACTGCCATATTAAACTATAAAAAGTCCACGGGATTTTTAAGATTAATTTTTAGCGAACTGAAAACTACATTATATAACAATAGAAGGGCTGCCTGAGGCAGCCCTTCTATGTAAAATTTAAGATTCTGTTACTTGTCCTTATATTATCTTTTAATTTCTAGTATGTCTCTTATAACTTCTCCACCAATAATCATTCCTGCTACTGGAGGAACGAAAGAAATACTTCCTGGTATTTGTCTTCTAATGGTACATTTTTTAGTTCCACCTGTACAAACACAACCAGTTTTGCAAGTAACTACATCCTCATCTTTTGGCTTTATTGGTTTTTCTTCTGAATATAGGACCTTAAGCTTTTTCACCCCTCTTTTTCTAAGTTCATGTCTCATAACTTTAGATAAAGGGCAAACCTTAGTTTTAAATATATCTGTTATCTTAAATTGTGTAGGATCTAGCTTATTACCAGTCCCCATACATGCAATTATATTTATATCATTTTCGTAACAATGTTCTGCTAAAGCTATTTTAGCTGAAACTGTATCAATAGCATCTACCACATAATCAACATCTTCTGGAATTAATTCCTTTAAATTTTCAGGTGTAACAAAAATTTGATGAGTTATAACATTACATTTTCTATTTATAGAGTGTATTCTTTCCTTCATAACCTCTACTTTATCTTTTCCTATAGTTTTATATGTAGCATGAACTTGTCTATTTAAATTAGTTAAACAAACTGTATCGTCATCAATTAAAATTATTGTTCCAACTCCTGATCTAACTAAAGCTTCAACAACAAAGCTTCCTACCCCGCCAATGCCAAATACCATAACTTTTGAATTTCTTAATTTTTCTAGTCCATCTGTTCCTATTAGTAATTCAGTTCTAGAGAATGAATGTTGTAGCATTAATTATCTCTCCTTTTTATTAAACATTATATCTTATTTTAAAACATAATTTGTTCATACACAATGATTATTATTTCCCAAGAAATAAAAAGTACTTTTAAGTCTTTATTTGTTTAAATGGTGACCTTTATATGTTAATATAATTAAGAATTAACTTAATTGAAATTATTTTAAGGAGGTCAAGTAATGACTTTTGGAATTATAAGTGCTATGAATGAAGAATTAGAACTTCTTCTTAAAGAAATGAATATTGACGAAAAAACAACAAAGGCTAATATGACTTTTTATAAAGGAACTTTAGGGAATAAAAATATAATAGCAGTAGTTTGTGGAATTGGTAAGGTTAACGCTGCAATATGTACTCAAATTTTAATATCTGAATACAATGTTTCTTCTATTATTAATGTAGGAGTTGCTGGGGGAATAGGTAAGGATATTTATCCTGGAGATGTTGTTATTGGAACTGACCTAGTTGAACACGATATGGATACTTCAGCTTTTGGTGATCCAGTTGGACAAATACCAAGATTAGATACCTTCTCCTTTAAATGTGATGAAAAACTAGTTAAGGCTGCCCTTGATGCTTCTGGTGAAATTAAAGAAATAAATACCTTTTCAGGAAGAATAGTATCCGGAGATCAATTTATAGCAGATATTGATAAAATAAAATGGTTGTCTGAAACCTTTAATGCAATATCTTGTGAAATGGAGGGTGCAAGCATAGCTCACGTTTGTTATTTAAATAATATTCCATGTGTTGTTATAAGATCAATATCAGACAACGCTAATAACGGAGCTCATATGGATTATGAAAAATTCCTTCCAATAGCTATTAGAAACTCTACTACAATATTAAAAAACATGCTAAAAACACTTTAGGCACATACTGCCTAAAGTGTTTTTATTTCAGGATAAAGCTTTAAATCTTCTTTTTCTATTCTATTTACTAATAAAGCTAGAACTCTTTTACTTTCTTTTATAAATTCTTCTTTATTACTCAAAATCTTATTTCTTGTGTTAAACTTATTTTTATATTCTGTAAATACACTATGGATATTTCCCATTTCATCACTATATTCAGTAGCCATTTTCTTCAATTTATCATTATTACTATTTATAAGCTCTGGATATAGGAATCTATCCTCTGTTCTCATATGAATATTTAATTTTCCAGCAAGGGTATTAATATCCCATACCATAGAATCTATATTATCCATTAAATTACTTGATTTTATATGTTTATCTATTTTTTCAAATAGTTCTTTTATTTCTGTATGTTGTCTTTCTAAATTACTTATATTCATTTCTACAACTCCCTAACTTTCCTATTATTAACTTAATTATATTATAAGGAAACCATGGGTAAGTTTATGTGATTTTAATCACAGAAAACTATTAAATTTATTATTTCACAATTAGAATTCCTTAAACATATCTCTTTTAACGCCACATACTGGACATTTATCTACATTAGCTCCAATTTCAGTAAAGCCACAAATTGGACAAATATAAATAGTATCATCTCCAATATCCTTACCTTCCTTAGCCTTATCTTGAGCCTCCTTGAATAGTTTTGCATGTATCTTTTCTGCTTCTAAGGCATAGTGGAAAGATCTTTTAGCATCATTTTCTTCTTGGAATTTTGCTGTTTCTAAATATACTGGATACATTTGCTCAATTTCATGTAATTCTCCATCAATAGCGCCTTGAAGATTTTCAACAATATTAGTATGACCAAATACAGCTCCAGCAGTAACAGAAGCATCTCCTACTTGATTTTCCAATACATTAAAATGGTTTTTAGCATGAACCCATTCTGCATATGCTATTCCCCTAAAAAGCCTTCCTATGTTTGGATAACCATCCTTTTCTGCTGAATCTGCCCAAATTGTATATCTCATATGAGCCATACTTTCTCCACCATAAGCTGATCTTAAAAAATCTGCAGTCATTGCATTGTTTAATGCTATTATTAATACACATCCTTTCTTAACACTCATATCTTTATTATTCCAATATTGCCAGTAATAATTCAGTTTCATATTAAAAAAGTTATACATAATTAAATATTAAGGGTTACTCCATTCCTTTTAAGCCAATCATGCCTTATCTTATAATCTGGAAGAATACTCCCTACCTTATTCCAAAAATTCCTTGAATGGTCCTTATGAATCATATGACTCATTTCATGAACTACTATATAGTCTAGTACATGTAAGGGAGCCATAGAAATTCTCCAATTAAATAATAGGTCATTATTATAGGTACAGCTTCCCCATCTTTTCTTTTGTTCCTTTGACTTTATATTTCTAGGTTTAACTTCAAAATATTTCTGATAATGACTTACTCTTTCCCTAACCTTTATTAAGGTCCTTTCCCTATAAAACTTCTCAAGGGCGAGCTTTATTGTTTTTGCATCCCTAGTATAGGTTTTTACTATTAATCTTCCTTCAAGAAGATTAACTTCTATTTTCTTATAAGTATTATTTATATCTAGAAATAATTTATATTCTCTTCCAAGATAAAGATAATATTCTCCATTAACAGCTTCTCTTTTTATCTTATTTTTATTAATAATGCTGACTTCACCTTGCTTTTCTAATATCCACTTTGCCTTTTTTTTAACTATTTCTAGAACTTCCTCCTCTTTTAATAAAGCTGGAGCAATAACAGTCACTTTTCCATCTAACTCCACCTTAATGCTTAATGTTTTTCTTACCCTATAAATAACTTCAAACTCTATATTTTTTGTTTCATATTGAAAGCTTAATTTCATATTTACCTCTTAATTAATAACATAATATATTTTTGTAACCATAATTATATCATTTATTTAAAAGTCTTTTATATTTCATAGGAAAAAAGAAGAACTATAAGACCTTATATTCTTATAGTTCTTCTTTTAGCTGTTTTAGTTTTGACATACACTTTTTAAAATTTGTGAATAAACATGCCACTTCTTGGTTTTGGTTCAAACCAAGTTGATTTTGGCGGCATAGTATTTCCACTATCTGCTATATTCATTATATCATTTATTTCAGTAGAATACATTGAAAAACTTACTTTCATATCTGTATCTGCTCTTTTTTCTAATTCTTCAAGGCCTCTTACTCCTCCAATAAACTCTATTCTGTCAGAAGTTCTAGGATTATCTATGCCTAAAATAGGCTTAAGTAAGTTATTTTGAAGAATTGATACATCTAACTGCTCTATTATATCATTTTCATTAAAGGTACCTTTTTTTGCTTTTAGCAAATACCACTGTTTTTCTAAATACATTCCAAAAGTATGCTTTTCCTCTGGCTCAACTGGTTTAGCACATTTACTTATTTCAAATTTCGCTTCTACTTTTCTTAAAAACTCATCTTTTGTAAGTCCATTTAAGTCTTTAACAGTTCTGTTATAAGCTAAAACTTCTAATTCACTATCAGGATAGGTAATTGCTAAAAAGTAGTTAAACTCTTCTTCACCAGTATAATTTTTATTTTCTTGTCTTTTCATATTAGAAACCTTCGCAGCTGAAGCAGATCTATGATGTCCATCTGCAATATATAAATAATCCACAGTTTTGAAAGTTTCTGAAATTTTATCCACATCTTTTTTGTTATTAATTATCCAGACAGTGTGGGTAACTTGGTCTTCGGAAGTAAAATCATATAAAGGTTCCTTTTCCATCCAAGTTTTTATTATATCTGATATTTCTTTATTTTCCCTATAGGTTAAGAATATTGGACTTGTATGAGCCTCTGTCTTATAAAGATGATTAATTCTATCCTTTTCTTTTTCTTCTCTGGTAAGTTCATGCTTTTTTATTATATTATTATTATAATCATCTACAGATACACAGGCCATAAGCCCTACTTGGCTTCTACCCTTAACTTCTTGTTTATATATATAGAAGGAAGGCTCATCATCTTGAATATATAAGCCCCTTTCTATCATTTTATCTAAATTATCCTTTGCTTTTTCATAAACAGCATCGCTATAGACGTCTATACCTTCTGGTAAGTCTACTTCTGCCCTATCAACATGTAAAAAGGAATAAGGGTTCTTCTCAACCATTTTTCTAGCCTCTTTTTCATCCATTACATCATAAGGCAATGATGCTATTTTACTTGCGTGCTCCTTTACTGGCCTTAAAGCCTTAAAGGGTCTTACTACTGCCATACAAATCCTCCTTAGTATTAGTTAATTAAAAAATTCATTTATTACTGAAACAACTTCTTCTCCAATTCTTTCTTGTGCTTCTTTTGTAGATGCTCCAATGTGAGGTGTGCAGCTAACTCTTGGATGCTTAACTAAACCTTCATTTGTATTAGGCTCAACCTCAAAAACATCTATTCCCGCTCCAGATACCCTTCCTGAATCTAAGGCTTCTAAAAGAGCGTCTTCATCTACTACCTTTCCCCTTGCACAATTTACTATATATGCTCCTTCTTTAATTATGCTAAACTCTTCCTTTCCTATTAAATATCCCTTACTTTCATCGTAAGGAACATGTAAGGAAAGGAAGTCAGATACCTTTAATAAATCCTCTAATTCGTAATATTGAAATTTAGCGTCATCTACCCTTCCAAAGCTGTCATTATATATAACCTTCATTCCCAAAGCTTCAGCCTTAGTTGCAAGGGTTTTTCCTATTCTACCCATTCCAACTATTCCAAGGGTTTTTCCTGCAATTTCAACGCCCTTATATTCTTTCTTGTTCCATTCACCTCTTCTCATGGTGTAATTTGAAATTCCAAGAAATCTTGCCACTGCAAACATATGGGCAATTGCAAGTTCTGCTACAGAATTAGAACTAGCATTAGGAGTATTTCTAACAGCTACTCCATATTTCTCTGCTGCCTCTACATCTATATTATCAACACCAACCCCAGCCCTAACTATAAGCTTTAATTTTCCTAAGGCAGCTTTTTCTAATATATCTTTAGTTACTTTTGTTGCTGATCTTACTACTAAACAATCATAGTTTTTTAATTCATCCCCAAGGACATCTTTTTCATAATGTTTTGAAACAACCTCAAATCCTAAGTTCTTTAGCTCTTCTATTGCTTTTTCTTCTAATCCATCATTTAATAATATTCTTATCAAAAGGATCCCCCCTATACGTATCTATAAATATACTAATTATTTATTTATGCTAATAAGAGTTTAGATATTACTCTAAACTCTTTATAAATAATCCAATTAAATTTATTGCTTATTGCTAATGCCCCTAATTTAAGCCCAAAATATCATTAATATTAACAAGTAACTCTTCTAAATCTTCCATAGTGCAGTCTGCCATATGGGCAATTCTAAAAGTCTTATCTTTTAAGCTTCCATATCCATTGGATATAGTGAAACCTCTATTTCCTAATTCCTTGTTTAATTCTGCTACATCGATATTTCTAGTATTTTTTATTGTAGTTAGTGTATTTGATAAATGATTTTCATCTGCAAATAAATCAAAATACTTTTTAGCCCAATTTCTAACTACTTTTGCAAGTTCTAAATGTCTATAAAATCTGTTTTCTAATCCTTCTTTGTTAAGGATATAATCTAGCTGATAATCTAATGCAAACATATGAGAAATTGATGGAGTTGAAGGATATTGATAATCCTTTTTTTGAATGTAGTTATATAATGATAATAAATCTAGATAAGTTCCCCTATTTTCAACCTTTTCTGCTCTCTCTTTAGCCTTTTGTGAAAAAGTGCATAAAGATATTCCTGGTGGAAGACCTAAAGCCTTCTGAGATGAAGTTACACAAATATCTATGCCCCATTTGTCAACTTCTATCTTTGATCCAGCTGCCGAGCTTACAGCATCCACTATAAATACAATATCATCATATTTCTTAACAACTTCTCCAATTTCATCTAAAGGATTCATGACTCCTGTTGATGTTTCATTATGAGTTACCGCTATTAAGTCATATTTACCTGTTTTTAAAACATCATCTACCATTTCTGCACTAACAGCCTGTCCCATTTCAACTTCAAATAAATCTGCTGGAACGTTATTTGAAATGGCCATATTGTACCATCTTTTTCCGAAAGCCCCTACGGAAAATACAGCAGCTCTTTTTGCAGTACAGGATCTTATAGAGCCCTCCATAAGACCACTACCGGATGTAGTTGAAAGTAGAATTTCACTGTTAGTAAAAAATACTTTTCTTAAATTATTGCTTATTCTTCTTTGTAAGGAAGAAGCTTCCCTGCTACGATGGCCAATCAAAGGCTTTGCCATTTGTTCTAAGACTTCTGGCCTAACTTCAACTGGTCCGGGAATAAACAATTTTTTATGCATAATATCCCCCCATTTATTTTTTGCTTTTTGCTAATGCCTTATTGTTATTGTTAATTCTACTACTTTTTAGAATTATAAACAACCTTTTTTATTAATTTCTTAAAATTATACAATTTCTCGAAAATAATATTACTTAACATTTTACTTTTTTATTAACATATCATTTTTAGTATATATTTTTTATTATATTGTTAAAATAAAATCACTTTTGTGCTTTATCAGACAAAACCAAAATTGTATTAATTAAACAGAATAATGATAAAAATATAAGGACGATTTACAGTTAGCTGAAAATCATCCCTATTCTATATTATGTACTATTGCTTATTTATTGCTTATTTTTTTCAAAGTATCCCTTATTTCTGTTAACAGTTCTTCTTCCCTTGTTGGTTTACTTGGCTCTGAAGGAGTTATAACTTTCTTTTCTTTCTTTTTTGAGTTTATTTTACTTATGAATTTCACAAATATAAATACAGAAAGAGAAATAATGAGAAAATCAACTACATTTTGAATAAAGCTTCCATATTTCAATACTACTGCTTCTTTTCCATCCATTGCTGGCTTTAACACATAAGATAAGGTTGCAAAATTAACTCCACCCAAAAGTACTCCTATAGCAGGCATTATTATATCGTTAACTAAGGAAGTTACTATTTTATTAAAAGCTCCACCTATAATAACCCCTACTGCTAGATCTATAACATTTCCTTTCATTGCAAAGTCCTTGAACTCTTTTATAAATCCTCGGCCCTTTTCCTTTGTTTCCATTCTACCACTCCTCTCTAAATCCATAGCTTAAATCTAAAACTGATTCTGTTTCCCTGCAATACTTAATACATAAACATTGTCCTAATACTCTTGGGCACTTATAACATAAACACTTTTTATCATTTCCATCACAAGATTTTTTATACTCTGGGCAATACTTACAATTAACACCACTTCCAACTGGCATAATACTATCCCCTCCCTTAAGATATTCTAATGTATATAATAATTCATAATCAATAAAGTAACAACTTTTTATTAAAGCCATATAATGATTACATAGAAGAGGCTTTTCACTCATTGACTGATTTGAAAACTTCTAACTCCCATCTATAAACTTATTAAAATTTTATTAGTTCCCTTCTCTCAATAAAAGGAGCCTGTTCATTAAAATTTATAATGAACAGGCTCCTTTTATAGTTAAGTAATTCTTTACTATATAAAATGAAGTTGTGAAATTTCTTTTAAAAGAATAATTGAAATATTATCAGTAAAATTACTCCTGGTATTCCTAAAAACCCAGCAATTAGCGCAGTTACCGCATTAATAGCTATAGAAAATCCTAAATAGGATCCTAGTATATTTGCTAAATATAGCAAGACTAATCCCACTATTCCATTTATTATAATTTTAATTGGCCATTTTAGAATTTTTATTACAATAATTAATAATACTAATCCTATTAAACCATATAGTATAGTTTCCATTAAACCGCTCCCCCCTTAGTTTATAATATGCAGTATTTTCTATCTATATTATTTCTAGTTTCTTTAAATGTTTCTTTTTAGCTATTGATAGTAAATAATCAAATCTATTTCGTGCTGCATTTTCACTATTAATTGCAAGTTCTATTAACTGAGGATCACTTACAGAATTAAATAATGTCCTAGCCACTTCTAATTCTACAATTGCTTCATTAATAGAATTAAGCAATTCAATATCTTCTTCTGTGTATTGCTGTTCTTTTTCTTCTTCCCTATGCTGATCTTTAAATTTTCCCTTATTATTACTAAAATAATCAAATAAAACCTTTAAAATAAATTTTCTATCCATACCAATCCTCCTGAATATTATATCTAAATTTTTCCCATTTTTTAGAAAAATATTCATTTGGATTTTACTTCTTACATAAGAGGTGCAAAAACTCTTAAAATAGCTGTAATGAATCTATTTGACAGTCTTTCTTTCCTACAATCTTCAATAGAAATTTCTTGTGACTTGGATAAAATATTAAAAAAGTCCTCTTTAATTTCCTTTACCGATTTAGTTTTGTATAATAAAACACCACATTCAAAGTGAAGATATAAACTTCTATAATCCATATTAATAGTTCCAACTACTCCAATTTCATCATCTGATACAAAGGTCTTGGAATGTATGAATCCTGGAGTATATTCATAAATTTTTACACCGGATTTTAAAAGCTGGGGATAATAAGCTCTGGTTACTCTATGAACATACCACTTATCAGGAATATGAGGTGTAACAATTCTAACATCAATTCCACTTTTTGCAGCAACTGTTAAGGCTGTTACAAGCTCATTATCTACTATTAAATAAGGAGTTACTATATAAACATAGTCCTTAGCCTTGTTTATAATGTTTAAATAAACATTTTCTCCAACAGCTTCATCATCTAATGGACTATCCCCATAGGGCTGAACATATCCATCACATTCAAAACTTCCAGTGTAGTTAATATGAGGTTTATATTTTTCATATTCAATTTCTTCTCCTGATGTAAATTTCCAAACTTGTAGAAACATCATTGTAACCTTCCATACTGCATCTCCTTTAAGCATTACAGATGCATCTTTCCAATAACCAAATCTTTCTCTTTCATTTATATATTCATCAGCTAGGTTTATTCCACCTATAAAGGCAGTGTGCCCATCTATTACTGTTATTTTTCTATGATCTCTGTTATTCATTATTACAGATAAAAAGGGTACGAAGGGGTTAAATACCACTGTTTTAATTCCCTTTTCTCTTAATTTCTCATAATACTTATAATGCAATGTTGTAAGACATCCCATATCATCATATATAAGTCTTACATCTACACCTTGACTTACCTTTTCTTCAAGTATCTCTAAAATCTCATCCCACATTTTCCCTTCTTCTATTATAAAATATTCAAGAAGGATATAATGTCTTGCTTTTTTAAGTTCTTCTACTAAAACCCTGAAAAATTCTTCTCCTGGAGATAAATACTCTGTAATTGTATTTTTATAGATAGGACTAGAAGCATAATCTTTTAAGTATTTAGCCTGATTATAAAAATGTTTATCTTTATTATATATTTCCTTTAATACTTCTTCATCTTGATCAAGTAAATATTCTGTTTCATTATGGATTTTCAAAATTTTTTCTCTGAACCTTTTCGTAGTTTTCTTTAAACCAAAAATAAGATAAAATAGCCCTCCAAAAACAGGGAAGGATAGAACTGGTATTGTCCATGCCAACTTATATGATGGATTATCCTCTGTACTGACTATGTACACTACAACAAATAGGCTAATTAAGGTAAGTATTGAATATACGTATACAAAGGAATCTGCAATTTTCCATATTCCGATAGTTAAAAATAAAAGTTGAAGTAAAATTAAGAGTGTAACTATAAACATTCTGCTAAATAAAAACTTTATTACTCTAATAAATCATCACCACACTATTTATTTTATTTCTTTTCTTCCCTCTAATGCCTTTGAAAGAGTTACTTCATCTGCATATTCTAGATCCCCTCCAACAGGAATACCTGATGCTATTCTTGTTACCTTTACATCTAAAGGTTTTAATATTCTTGCTATATACATAGCTGTAGCTTCCCCCTCAATGTTAGGGTTTGTTGCTAATATTACTTCTTTAATATCTGCGCTCATCCTTGCTACAAGTTCTCTTATTCTTATATCTTGAGGACCTCTTCCCTGCATAGGCGAAAGACTACCATGAAGCACATGATAAACACCATTGTATTCCTTAACCTTTTCTACAGTCATTATATCCTTAGGCTGCTCAACTACACAAATAGTTTCCTTATCCCTGCTTGGATTACCACAAATTGCACAAGGATCCTTATCTGTAAAGTTTCCGCATATTGAGCAGTACTTTATTGTTCCCCTTGCCTTTACAAGTGCATCTGCAAATTCTTTAACCTCATCCTCCGGAAGATTTAATATGTGCATTGTTAATCTTTGAGCTGTTTTTTGTCCTACACTTGGAAGTTTCGCAAATTCTTCTATCAGTTTTTCTATTGCAACTGGATAAAAATCCATAATATCACCCTTCCTTATTACAAAAAGGCGAAATAACTTCGCCTTTACCTCTTCTTTTATATTTAATACTTTGTTTAACTTTTAAAATAATCCTGGTATATTTATTCCACCAGTTAATTTACCCATTGTGCTTGCTGTTTCTTCTTCTGCTTTTCTTAAGGCTTCATTTACTGCACTTAGAACTAGATCCTCTAACATTTCAACATCATCTGGATCTAATACTTCTGGTTTTATGCTAACTGAAATTAATTCTTTTTTACCATTTGCTTTTACAATTACAGCTCCACCACCTACTGAAGCTTCAAATTCCTTAGTTTCAAGTTTCTTCTGCATTTCTTCCATTTCTCTTTGAAGTTTTTGAGCTTGCTTCATTAGGTTATTCATGTTTCCTCCGCCGAATCCGCCTGGAAATCCTCCTCTTGCCATAAAAAATCCTCCTTTATAATAATTAATTTTTAAAATAAATTATTTTCTTACTTTTATATATTATCATTTATTCATGTGATTTTCATTGTTATTTATATTAATTTTCAAATTATTCATCTAAAATATCAACTATATCTGAACCTAGTTTTTCTAATATAATATCTTCTGTTGATTTTTCATCATTTGAATCATTTTCAACAACAAATACTACCTTTATCTTTTCCCTAAATACTTCCGATAATACTTCTGTAATAACGGTCATATTTTCAGGTTTTTCTAACCTATCCTTATTAAATTTATATTGTTCTTCATATTCAATAGTTAGGACTCCATTTTGGCATTGAACTGGCTTACCTGTAACTATTGATGCGTAAATAATCATTTTTCTTCTTGCTTTAAATTTTTCTAAAATATCCTGCCAGGATCTTTGTACATCGCTTAGGGTTACTTTTGAATGCTCATTTAGCACTTCATTATTCCTTACTTGCTTTACAGGATTTTTAGGAGTATTAGCTAAATTAGCTTCCTTTCTAACTTCGGCCCTTTTTCCATTACTTACGGGAACTTCCTTAGCTGGAGCTGCTGTAATAACTCCTCTTTTTAGTTTTTCTTCTAAGTTATTTAATCTAGATAAAATAACTTCATTTGATGTGTCATATTCAATTTTACACATTTTTATTATGGCAAGTTCTAAGTATATTCTGGCTTGTTTGCTAAGTTTAGCATCATTTTCAGCCTCTTGAAGTATTCTTATGCATCTCATGGCTTCTTCGGCCCTTACCTTACTTGCCTGTTCTTTTATTAGAGTAATATTTTCCTCAGACATATCAAGAACTTCTTCTGGATTATTAGTTACCTTAACCATAAGAATATTTCTATAGTGACTTATTAAATCCTTAATGAATAAATATATATCTTTTCCGCTATTTACTACATCATCAACTACATTAATTGACTTTTCTATATTTCTTTGAATTATTCCATTTGCTAGGTTAAATAAATTATCATTTGTTACTAAACCTAACATATTTAAAAGTATGTCATATTGTACTGCGCCATTCCCCATAGATATAGCCTGATCTAAGATACTTAAGGCATCTCTCATAGCCCCATCGGAAACTCTTGCAATAAGGTTTAAACTTTTTTCATCAGCAATAACGTTTTGATTTTTTATAATTGTTCTTAATCTTCCTGTTATTTCATCATAATTGATTCTTTTGAAATCAAACCTTTGACATCTTGAAAGAATAGTTATTGGAAGCTTTTGAGGGTCTGTTGTTGCTAATATGAAAATTACATTTTTAGGAGGCTCTTCTAAGGTTTTTAGGAATGCATTAACAGCACCTGTTGACAGCATGTGAACCTCATCCATTATATAAACCTTATACTTTGCTTCTTGAGGTGGATATTTTACATCGTCTATAATATCTCTAATTTTATCAATACCATTGTTTGAAGCTGCATCTAGTTCTGTTACATCTATTGCTAATCCATCATTGATTTTCTTGCACATAGAACATTCATTGCAAGGTTCTCCATCCTTTAATTCTAAGCAATTTAATGCCTTAGATAAGACCTTTGCTGTACTAGTCTTACCTGTTCCCCTTGTTCCGCAAAAAAGATATGCATGAGCAATTCTATTATTTAATATTTGATTTTTTAAGGTTGTAGTTATATGTTCCTGACCTACTACATCATTAAAGTTTCTAGGTCTCCATTCTCTATATAAAGCTGTATATCCCATGTCTCATATCCTTCCTTGCTTATTTTTTCTTATAATTATATTATAGACTAAAGTTTTTCAATTAACAATTAAGGGTCAGTAATTTGATAGTGTCAAGTTACTGTAGGAAAAATTTTTTTTAAATCTCCCCATATTTTATGAAAAGTGCATAGTTGCTTGTTTCACCAATTTTTTATAAGCTATTTGTTTTTGGGGTCACTAAATTAAGCTATAACATTTTATTTTATTATTCATTATAGCTCTTTCTATATTTAAATTTGTTTGTTACCTACTATTGATTCTTTTTAAGCACCTC
>Ga0209537_1002238_pt1 | contig 19827 bp, 17 predicted proteins | sample BioPla4DNA1_FD_187698 | JGI IMG/M metagenome (GOLD analysis project Ga0209537, IMG submission 187698) | Biogas fermentation microbial communities from Germany - Plant 4 DNA1 (SPAdes) (version 2) | ecosystem: Engineered > Bioreactor > Anaerobic > Digestate | place: Bielefeld, North... | reverse complement strand
TGTGTCCTTAGTTTATCTATATTTAATATTAATGTCCAAGCCCAAAATAAAGAAAGAGTAACTTTTGGTATTGATTTAACCGATGCTCAGGAACAGGAAATGCTAAAGGAATTTGGGGTTTCTGAAGGTCAAGTTACAATAGATAGAATAACAAACGAGGATATTATTGAACAATTAGGATTAGATCCTAATGATCCTTCAAATTATCAAGGAGGATGTTATTCTTCTTCTTATGTTAAACTTACTGATAGAGGAGGAATACAAGTTAAAGCTAAAAATTTAACTGAAGTAACATCACTTATGCTTTCAAATGCATTAGTTACATCAGGAGTAACAAATGCAGAAATTATTGCCAGCTCGCCTTTCCCTGTTACAGGAACATCTGCTTTATCAGGAATTTTAAAAGGATTTGAAGGAGCTAAAGGTGAAGAATTATCATTAGAAAATAAGAAAACAGCTCAAGAAGAAATAGAAGTAACTTCAGATCTTGGAGAGGAAATAGGCTATGATGAAGCTGCAAAAGTAATCAATGATATTAAAACCAAAATTATAAAAGAAGCTCCAAAAAACAGCGAAGAGATTTCAGAAATAATTAATGATGTTACAAAAGACTATACAATTGAATTATCGGAAGAACAAAAAGAACAAATAAAAGCACTTATGAGTAAAATTAATGACCTAGATATAGATTACGACAAAGTTAAGGATACACTAATCAATATAAGCAATCAAATTGCAGAAGTACTGAAAAAATCAGGTAAAGAAATTCAAGATAGTGGTTTTTTGCAAAATATTCTTTCAACTTTAAGTAATTTTTTCTCTAGTATATTTAATTTTTTGAAGGATCTATTTAATAAATAAGGATCCCATAAATTAAATTTATTTTTTTATATTTATTATTATGAAATGTTTAAGTTTAATTGTTAAAAGAAAAATATGCTTTTAAAGCATATTTTTTTATTTAACCTTTTAATAAGTTCATAAATAATAGAAGTTTTATAGGGAAAGATATTGTAGTATAATAAAATAAAGAGTTCAATGTAATTAAACTCAGGTTCCTAAAAATATGCAAAGGGGAGATATATATGGTTAATGACAACAAAATTGAGAAAAAACTAACAAAGGATTACGAAAGCAATGATAAAGAAAGAATAGAATATAATGAATCTGACCTTGATTGTAAAGGTTTAACTGACAAAGAAAAAGAAATGGATAAGTTTTGGAATTGGGAATATTCTAATGAAGATAATTAATTAGGTTAATTAAATTACATGAATAAAATTACTGAAGGGCGTAACTATTATTTACGTCCTTTTAGTTATTTTTATTTACTAACAAAATTTCTTGTTTAAACAAGGTGTGATATAATAAAATAACACAAGTCTCGAATATATAAATACATAAAGAAAGGAAACATTTTTATGACAGAAAAAGAAAAAATGCTGAAGGGTTACTTATATAACGCTAATTACGATAAAGAATTAATTAAAGAAAGAGAAAAGGCTAAAGATCTTTGCTATGATTATAATAATTTAAAACCTTCTGATATAGTAAATCAAAAATCAATTATTTCAAAACTTTTAGGTAAAATAAAAGAGGAATTTTATATAACTGCTCCTTTTTACTGCGATTATGGTTACAACATTGAAATAGGAAATAACTTTTATTCTAATCATAACTTAATTATATTGGATTGCGCTAAAGTGATTTTTGGTGATAATGTATTTATTGGCCCAAATTGTTGCTTTTCAACTGCAGGGCATCCAATTGATTCAGAGCAAAGGAATAAAGGGCTCGAATTTGCTTATCCAATAACCGTAGGAAATAATGTTTGGTTTGGTGCGGGAGTTATTGTATTGCCTGGCGTAACTATTGGGAATGATGTAGTAATTGGAGCTGGCAGTATAGTAACAAAGAACATACCTTCAGGAGTAATAGCTCTAGGAAATCCTTGTAAAGTAATAAGAAAAATTACTGACGAAGATAAGAAAAAATATTGGAAAGAAGACAAATAATATTTGAAAGGGCATGATAAGTAAAATCATGCCCTAAAAACTAGAATGCTCTATCAAAGATTTTTAATAATCTAAGATAGTGATTTGCCTCTCTCAATACATGATCACCTAATAAAGGTACAATTATTGATCTAATATCACAATTTAATAAACCAGCTGTTCCTTCTGCTTTAAAGTTTCTAATATCTTTAGTAGCTTCTAAGTCTTTTTCAGTAAGCTTAGAAATACTATCATTCAATTTTATTGCTTCAGCTGTTAATTTATCAAATTCCTTTCCAAAATTATTAGCTGTTTTAATTAATTCCTCTTCTGTTGGATCCAGTAAACCTCTAATAAATTTTGCGTGTTCAGCCATAATTCTATTCCAGAATCTTTGTTGTTCAACTGCTTCACGTGCTATATCAATTTTTTCTCTATTTTGTATTCTAGATAATAATTTGTAGAAAAATATTGCTTCTCTTCTTATATGCTCTATAAGAAGCGGATAGTTAAAAGTAAATATGCTGCAATTTAAGACACCATCTAAAATCTTTGATTTATAACTAATAAATTTTTTTACAGTTGCCAAAACTTTATTATTTAATTCCTTAACTAAAGGTTCAAGTTTCTCTGGGATATCTCTTTTATCGCCAGGTATAATATTAGCTTCTGCTTTAGTAACCTCAGGATTTAAAGGAATTGTAGTAAAAAATGTTGTTGCTTTTTCAGCATCTGCAGTAAACTTTGTTACTAGTTCTCCTGATTTTTTTACATTTTGGCTAATTACACCATCAGAAAGGGCAATTGTTTTCTTTAATAAATTTGTAAATTCTACTCTAAAGTCATCACCCTTTTCAGCAAGATTGGTATTCTTTGGTGTAAAGCCTGCTTCTAAGAAAAAAGCATGTTCCTTCATTATTCTGATAAAGAATAGATTTAATTCAAGAGATTGTCTTATAAATTCTTTTGTTGATAACATTTTTATCCCCCTCGTGTACTAATAAATAGTTAAAAAGAGTATACTTTTACTAATCTTTGCAATAAAAGATATATAAAAGTAAAATAATACTCTCACTACAAGATATGCAATATGTAAACTTATGTTCATAAAAAATAATTTTAATTTTTTAAATAACTACTAATTTCCAGAATAATAAAATTTAAGTATAATAAGGATATAAATTAATATGTTTACATTTTAGAAATATCTTTTAATAAAATAGCAACAACTGTGAATTATGCTAAATACATAGACAATGATAAAAGGTGGGAAAAATGAGAGAAAAAATATTAATAATTGAGGATGATGAAGATATAAGTGAAATATTAAAATATTCACTATTAAAAGAAGGGTATAAGGTTAAAATTAATCCAAATGGATTAGAAACAGAATATGAAATAAACAACTTTAAACCTGATTTAATTTTGTTAGATATTATGTTAAATGATACAGATGGATTTAATGTTTGCAGAAATATTACTAAGTATAAAATTCCAATAATAATGCTTACTGCAAGGATTGATATATTAGATAAGATTTTAGGCTTAGAGCTAGGAGCAGATGATTATATAACAAAACCCTTTGATATAAGAGAGGTAATTACCAGAATTAGAGTTGCCCTCAGAAGAAGGGAAGAAATAAAAGATATGCTAATAAAAAAAGATGGAGAAATTATATTAGGAAAGATTAAAATTAATGAAAGTGCAAGGACCTCTTATATAGAAGATACTGAAGTAAAGTTAAAACCAAAGGAATTTGACTTATTACTATTTTTAGCCAAAAACAAAAATAAAGTGTATTCAAGGGAACAACTCCTAGATCTACTTTGGGGCTATGATTACTATGGTGACAGCAGAACAGTTGATGTTCATATTACAAGACTTCGAAGTAAATTTAAAAAACAATATAAATATAGAAACTATTTTTGGTGTAGGTTATGTAATAAAGGATAATGCTTATGACAATAAGAGGTAAGTTTGGATTAGTTTTATTAATCATTTTTATTATATCCTTGCTATCTTTCAATATATTTATAGACAAACTCTTTGAAAAAAATTTTAAAAATATAATTACAGAAGATGTAAAAATAATTTATTCCTCGTCTATTAAAAATTTAGAAGACTATATTCTTTTAAATAATATAAAGAAAGATAGTCTTACAGTTAAAGATTTAAACAATAAACTTATTAACTTTATAGTCGATAGAATTGGCTGTGAAGGAGTTATATTTAACTTAGATAAGGAAGTTATTGCAATAGGAATAAAAAATGAAAAACAGATAGACCTTAATAAACTATATAAAATACCAAATTCCTTTGATTTAGTTAAGGACAACAAAACAGTAGTTGATATTGAAGAAGAAGGAGAAGAAGTTTTAGGCAGGCTTAGTTATTCTATTTATGGTAAAGAAAGTGAACCTATTGGAATAATTGTCTTAATAAAAGATTATAGCAGTGAATTTATTAGAAATAATAATACAAAAAACTTAGTAAATACCATTGTTTCTATAATGTTTATATTAATTCTTACTTTCGTATACTATTTATCCTCCAATATTGTAAAACCAATTATTATTTTAAAAGATAAGCTTTCAGAAATATCAAAGGGAAAGTATCCAAACAAAATAGAAGTTAAATCAAGGGATGAAATAGGTGTCCTTGTAAATAGTTTTAACATAATGAGTGAAAAGTTAAAAAAGAAAGATGAGCAGGAAAAAAGTTTTTTTAGAAATGTAACTCATGAACTAAAAACACCCCTTACTAATATTTCAGGCTATGCACAAATTTTAGAAGATGAAAATTTTGATGATATAGAATTTAGAAAGAAGGCATTAAATAGGATAATATCTGAAAGTAATAGAATGCATGATATGGTTTTTTCTCTGCTAAATATCTCAAAGCAAAGCAGCGACTTAGAAGAATATAATTATGAGAAAATTAATTTAAAAAATATAATAAATGAATTACTTGATATAAGAACACTTGACTTAAAGGGGAAAAATTTAAAAATTAACTTTTCTTCTAAAGACCATATCCTTATAGGAAATAAACAGTATATAAAAATATTATTTAGTAATTTAATAGATAATGCAATTAAGTATTCAAGTAAAGAAACAACTATAAAAATTAAACTTGAAGAAATAAATGAATTTATCCAATTTTCAATATTATCAAAAGGAAAGGTAATCCCAGTAGACTTAAAAGATAAAATATTTGAGGCCTTCGTAAGAGTTGAAAACAAGGGCTTTTCTTCTAAAAATTCAAATGGCCTTGGATTATATATATGTAAAAATATTATAGCTGCCCATGGTGGATTAATAGAACTTAATTTAAATAAAGATGAAAGTGAGTTTATAGTTAAATTACCTAAAGGTTAACAACTTGGAAACATCCTAGTATCAATTTAAAAATAACTAATTGCTAAAATATAAGTATAGGATGGAGGGGTGAGAATGAAGAAAAAATTTTTATTATGGGTTCTAACAATTACTTCTATTATGACTATTGGATGCTCTAATAAGGCATCAAAAGAAGATGACTACATTGATAGTGTAATTATAGATGAAGATACAAGAAAAACTATTGATAGTGAAGCAGAAATTAGTGTCTCTCAAGTTGCAAAGATTAAAATAGATACCAGTGAATTATATTCTGGAACTTTCATTAATGGAATAGTTCAATATTATGAATACTCCATAGATAGAAAAACTGACCCATTTAGTCAATTTCCAAAACATTATTTAGAAACTTTAAGGATAGGAACAATAACTAATGAGAAAGATGAAAACAATTTAAATATTATTAGCTGGGAAGATAAAAATATTAAAGGACAGATGCTAGTGCCATATATGTATGGAAATAGATTTCTGATCTTTAAAGATAATAAAATATATAACTTTGGTGAAAAAGGTGACCTTATAGAATTAAAAGCTTATGAAACTCTAATTAAAGAGAATCCAGAATATTTAAATCGCTTTGAACCTCATGGAAATAGAGATATAAATTTGCATTATATTGGAGAAGAGGATAATTTAAAACTTGCCATAGTGGATATAGAAAAAGATGAGTATTATGAATTATATAAAAATGATTTTGAAATATTTAAAGATAACTCTTTTAAAATATTAGGAGTTGAGGATAATAAAATTTATATAATGATAGGAAACCTAGAAAAAGCAAATTTTACTATAGGTTATATTGAAGACAATAAATTGTATGATTTATTTCCAAAGGGAGGAGAAATAGAAATTTTAGGCCTAAGGGGATTATTTTCCGATGATAATAAATTCTTTATTTCAGATAATAAAATTTTATTTTCTGGATTAGTTGGAGATTTAAATTCTGATGCTATATGGAATTATGATATAAAAAACAAAAAATTAGTTAAAATAATAGATTTAGGTGCAAATAAAGATTTATCTTTTTATATTAATAAAGATAAAAGTAAAATTATAATTCGAGACTATGAATATAATACAAACACATATAATTTTAGAATTGCAAATATTAATGAAGAATTTCAAATATCAAATTTAACTAATTTAGCCAGCATAAAACAAGAAGAAGGAATAAAAACTGAAATTTTAGTTGAATGGGCAAGTAATGGGGAAGAATTTTATTTACGCTCCTATGATGATGAAAATGTATTCTATGATATATATAAAATAAATAATTAAGCATAAAGGGGAAAAGCTAAATGAAAAAAATTATAAAAGTCCTATTGTTTATAGTAATGTCATCCATTTTATTATTTGGATGTAACTCCTCTAAAGAAAAAGAAAATGTAGCTGATTTTATTAATAAATTAATATCTACCGAGACTTACGAAAACATTAATTTCAATGATGATGTTGAAATTCTCTTAGTTCATTTAAAATCAGCTTTTGATAACTATCTAACAGATAATGCTCTGAATCTTTTATTAGCAAATAGAATTCCATCTATCTATAGTACAGTTATTAGTAAAAATAATATTACCGATATAACTGATATGGAGATTACTCAAGTAAAAGAAAATAAATATGATAGCTATACTCATTACGAATATGAAGTTACTTATAAGTTAAAATCAAATAATGATTCAATAGATATGACTGATTATATGTCCTTTAAGATACTTAAAGATAATCTTATTGATGAAGTGTATTTACTAGATAAAAAAAGTAGTATTTTTGATGTATTTAAAAATCATTTATAAAATTAAAAAAATAAAAAAGTACTTACAGAGGAATAAAAAAGAGCTGCATACAGCAGCTCTTTGTATATCTTTATATTAATAACTAAATCCAATTCTCACTTTCATTAGCAAGTCTTTGTAATTCATTCATAAAAATACTTGCATGATAACCGTCACAAACAGCGTGATGTACTTGTAAAGAAACAGGTAATAATAATTCCTCTTCTATTTGTGTATATCTACCTGCAGTTATAATTGGTAAGAGAAAATCCCCATCATTATTAATATTTAAATTAAATGATGTAAAGGAACTCCAAGGAATCATTGATATTGGAAAATTATTTAGAACCTATATTTAACTTAAAAGTAGTTAAACAAAGATTAAAAGAAACAACAGAAGGGAGAAACTTATTAAATGCCTCCTATCATTTACCTTTAGAAGGAATTTTTAATGTGCTTCCTTTAATAGATAAAATTGAAAAAGGTCTTATATTAGAACCTGAAGAGCTTTATAGTATTTCAAACTTTTTAAGAGGAAGCCGAAAAGTTAAAATTTTTTTAAAAGATAAGGAAGCTTATGCTGAAACCCTTTGTGAATATGGAAAGAATATAACTGAACTATATTATCTTGAAGAAGAAATAAATATATCTATAAGAGGCAATTCTGTAGATACTAATGCTAGCAAAGAACTTAAAAGAATAAGAAGGCATATAGAAATATGTGAAGGCAAAATTAAAGAAAAGTTAGAAAAATTTTTAAAAAATTCTGCTAATAAAGAGTATATCCAGGATAATTTTATAAGTCAAAGAAATGGTAAATATACTATTCCAATAAAAGCTTCTTATAAAAACAATGTAGGCGGAGTAATAATTGAAACTTCAGCTAATGGAAAAACTGTCTTTATTGAACCAGCATCTGTAAGTAAGTATACAGCAGAACTTGCTGTATTTAAAGCTGAAGAAGCAGTAGAAGAATATAGAATTTTATCAACTCTTACAGATATGATATATCAAAGATTAAAAGAGATAAAAATAAATATAGATGTTATTGCACAGTATGATATGATTTGGGCCAAAGCAAAATACAGTAATGCAATAAATGGAATTGAACCTAAAATAAATATTCATGGTTATACAAAGATAGTAGAAGGTAAATATCCTTTAATAACTTATGCAGTACCTCTAAATTTTGAAATAGGAAAAAATTATAGAACTTTAATAATAACAGGCCCAAATGCTGGTGGAAAAACTGTCGTATTAAAAAATGTGGGATTATTAACTTTAGCAGTACAATCAGGTTTTCATATACCTGCTAAAGAAGGAACAGAAATATCTCTATTCGAAAATATATTTGTAGATATAGGAGATAACCAAAGTATTGAAAATGCTCTAAGTACCTTTTCATCTCATGTAAGTAATTTAGCAAGAATAATTAAAAACTCAAATAAATCAACCCTTCTTCTTTTTGACGAAATAGGAAGTGGTACAGAACCTGGTGAAGGAGCTGCTTTAGCTATAGCAATTCTAGAAGAACTATATTTAAAAGGATGTATAACAGTAGCCACAACTCATTATGGAGAAATAAAAGAATTTTCTATGAAACATCCTGATTTTGAAAATGCTGCTATGGAATTTGAAAAAGATAGCTTAGCTCCACTTTATAAGCTATCCATAGGAAAGAGTGGAAAAAGCAACGCCTTATATATATCAAGGAAAATGGACATTCCTGAATCAATTCTAGATAAAGCAAAAAAATATATGTCTAATAAAGAATACAACTACTCATTAATAAAAGAAAGTAAGAAGATTAAGGAAAAGATTAATGAAGGAAAAATACCTATATATGAATTTAAGAAATGAGATAAAGTAAAATTACTAGACAAAAATGACTTTGCTTTAGTTTATAATGGAATTAATGAATATAATAATTTAATTGTTTTATATAAGGGAGAATATCTAACTGTAAATATAAAAAGAGTTGAACTTGACTTAAAAGCAGAAGACTTATATCCAGAAGGATATAACTTAGATGAGTTATTTATAAGTTACAAGGAAAGAAAACTAGAAAAAGATATTCAAAGAGGTTCAAAAAAAGCTCTTAGGAAAATAAAAAAAGAGCTTATTAAATAAGAAAAGAAGGCTTTAGGTCTTCTTTTTATTTCTCAAAAAATACATATTTTCTACAAATATTCAGTAGCAACAGGATACTATTGTCATAACTTAGTACTATAACAATCAATAAAATGGAGAAGTGAATGATAAACGTTACGCTAACCCCTCTACACTATATTTATCTCTTCTTTATAATCATTATTATAGTGGCAATGGCAAAGAAGAAAGATATCTCTTTAATCTGTATATTAGGTATCTTTATCCTTGGCCTTATGGGATCAAAGTCTTTATATGGTTCCGCAATGGGCATATTTAACAGTTTTGTATATGCTACCAAAGAACTTATGCCTACTATATTTATCATTTCTCTAATAACAGCCATGAGTAGTATATTAATGGCCTCTGGAATAAATGATGAATTAGTTTCTCCCTTTAAAGGAATAATAAAGAACTATTGGATTGCTTACTGGTTAATAGGTATAGTAATGATGATCTTATCATGGTTCTTCTGGCCATCCCCAGCAGTAGCCCTTATAGGAGCATTATTTTTACCTATTGCTAAAAAGGCTGGTCTTCCCGCCATTGGAGTAGCTATTGCGATGAACTTATTTGGTCATGGCATTGCTCTATCGAGCGATTATATAATTCAAGCAGCACCAAAACTAACTGGAGATGCAGCAGGTATTTCTGTAGGAAGCGTTATGTCTGCTAGTGTTCCATTAGTTATAACTATGGGACTTGTTACAACAGTCTCAGCTTTTTACTTTTTAAGAAAGGATATTAAATCCGGCTCTCTTCCTATAGAATTTAACCTTGAGGAAGAGGAAGCTAATTCTGAAAGAAAAGTCCTTATTTCTTCAAGGAAACTAAGAAAGTTATTAGCCTTGTTAATAGTAATACTATTTACATTAGATATTATAATAATGTTTAAGGCAAATCTACAGGGAGGAGATGCAACAGCCCTTATTGGAGGAACAGCAGTATTTATATTAAGCTTAATTTCTATAATTTCTTATAAAAAGAATGCTTTAGATAAAATAACAGAGGATTTAGTAAAGGGTCTACAATTTGGCTTTAAAATATTTGGTATCGTAATACCTGTAGCTGCCTTCTTCTATTTAGGCGATGCAGCTTTCTTTGATGTTTTTGGTAATATTTTACCTGAAACTTCTCATGGAATTGTTAATGATTTAGGAGTTGCTCTTGCAAATATAGTACCACTAAATTCAATTGTTTCTTCGGCAACTCTTACTGCAGTAGGTGCAATAACAGGTTTAGATGGTTCTGGTTTTTCAGGAATATCATTAGTTGGATCTATTGCAAAAATCTTCTCAACAGCTCTTGGTGGTGGAGTAGAAATTCTTACAGCTCTTGGACAAATAGCTGGAATTTGGGTAGGCGGAGGTACCATAGTACCTTGGGCAGTTATACCAGTTGCAGCCATATGTGGAATTGATGCCTTTGAGCTTACAAAGAAAAACTTTAAACCTGTTGTAATTGGGTTAGTGGTTACAACCATAGTAGCAATATTCTTAATATAATATGTTAATAATATTAATTACAAAAGAGAAGAGTAGTTAGCCTCTTCTCTTTTGTAATAATTTCTATATTTTTTCTTGCAGTCATTAAAAATGAGTATTAAAATAGATTTATTATAAAACTGATTATTAAATAACTAAAGAATATGTGAGGTCAACAATGAAGATACGAAAACCAGATTATTTTGATAAGTTTAAATGTATAGCAAGTAAATGTGAAGATACATGCTGTGCTGGATGGGGAATTGTAATTGATGATAAATCCTATAAGTACTATTTGTCTGTAGAAGGTAAATTTGGAGAAGAATTGAGAAGCAAAATAATAAGGGAAGATGGAGAAAATATCTTCCAATTGAAAGGAAATAGATGTTCATTTTTAAATAATGATAATTTATGTGATATCTATAATAATCTAGGCCAAGAGGCTCTTTGTCACACCTGCAAACAATATCCACGCTTTTCAGAAGAATTTGGAAGTTTACGTGAAATCGGAATATCTTTATCTTGTCCCGAAGCAGCAAGAATAATACTAGGCCAAACTAGTAAAACAGAATTTAAATTAAGTGATAATGAAGAAGAAGTTAATAATTATAATGATATTAATGCAATGCTTTATATTAACTTATTGCAATGCAGAAAAATAGTTTTAGATCTTCTCCAAGATAGAAATTTAGATATAAAGATTAGAGCTGCTTTATCCCTGGTATTTATAAATGAAATTCAAGAACAAATAGATAAAAATAATATTAATGGAATAAAAAGTATTAAAGATAAATATTTAAATAAATCATTAATTAATAAAATAATAAATAGCTTTGCTGTATATGAAAGAAAAGAAGATAAAAAATATATTTATATAAAAGAACTTTTTAAGATTTTCAAAGATGAATTAGAACACATTACTTATGATCCTTTATCCTTAGAAAAGGGATTACAATACTTCTGGCAAAGTAAAGAAGATAAAGAGGTTTATTTAAAAATAAACACTGATTTTAATAATTATTATAAAGAAGAAAATTATCAGTTTGAGCATATTTTAGTTTACTTTACATATAAATACTTTTTAAAAGCAGTTTTTGATTATGATCTTATAGGGAAAATGAAGATTTCCATAGTAAGTACAATTATGATTAAAGAATTATGTGCCATAAGATTTTTTGAAAACAAGGAATTTACCTTTAAAGATTTAGTAGATATAGCTCATACTTATTCTAAAGATATTGAACATTCAGAAGAAAATGTAGAAAAATTACAGGAATTATTTGAAACGAATAAGAATTTTACCATAGATAAATTATTAACCGTACTTTTGAATTAATAATATTTAATTTTCTGCAAATTATCATATACAAATATCTTGGATAACTTTATAAAATGAAAATCGAGGTGAAATACTATGAGTAGATATTCTGCTGAAGAATTAAAAAAAGCACTACAAGTTGTTTCTTCAACTATTAAAAACTGTGAAAAAATGCAGCCAAAGTTTGATAAGGGAACTGCTCAGCATACCCTATTAAAAAATAGAATGCAGGAGCAGGAGCTATGGGAAGTAGATTTGGAATAATGCTTCACAAAGCTGGAAATGATGTAATACTAATTGATACCTGGACAGATCATGTAAATGCTATTAAAAAATTCGGATTAAAAGCTAATTTTAATGGTGAAGATATTGTAGAAAAAATTCCAATTTTCTTTCCTGAGGAAGTTCAAGATTATAAGGACAGTATAGATGTTGTAATACTTTTTACAAAAGCGATGCAATTAGAAAGTATTTTAAAGTCAATAAAACCTATATTAAAAAAAGACACTAAAGTTCTATGCTTATTAAATGGATTAGGCCATGAAGATACTATTGAAAAATACATTGATAAGAAAAATATATTACTAGGTAATACAATTTGGACAGCCTCAATAATTGGACCTGGTGAAGTGAAACTTTTTGGTGATGGCGAATTAGACCTTCAAAATGTGCATCCTGCCGGAAAAGAAGTTGCTCTAGAAATAGTAAAAATTCTTAAAGATGCAGGCTTAAATGGTAATTATAGAGAAAATGTAAAATATTCTATATGGAGAAAGGCTTGTTTAAATGGTGCTATTAATGGAATATGTACTATTTTAGATACTAATATTATGAGCTTTGGTGCAACAAAGGTAAGTAGCCAAATTATAACTACAATCATAAATGAATTTGCTGCAGTTGCAAAAGTAGAAAACATTATTCTTGATGTTGAAGAAATAAAAAAACTAATAATATCTACCTATGATCCAAATAAAATAGGAAGCCATTATCCATCGATGCATCAAGATCTAATTCAAAATAAACGTCTTACCGAAATTGATTATATAAATGGTGCAGTGTTCCGAAAGGGGAAAAAATATAATATTCCAACCCCTTATTGCCAATTAATCACAGAACTAGTTCATGCAAAAGAAGAAATTTTAGGAGCAAAATAAATATTTAAATTAATAAAATACCAAATGCCCTACAAAATGATTATCTTAATATCTATTTTATAGGGCATTTTATTATTACTTAATTCAAGGCTTATTTCTTTTTATGAAATTATTTTTATAGTATAATAATATAGAATCTATTTAAGAAAGTATATTTTAAATTAAGTATTGCGAGGTATAAAATATGTTAACTCCAATGATGAGACAATATCTAGAAATAAAAGAAAATTATAAGGACTGTATACTATTTTTTAGATTGGGTGATTTTTATGAAATGTTCTTTGAAGATGCTAAAATAGCTTCAAGGGAGCTAGAATTAGTTTTAACCGGCAGAGATTGCGGTCTTGAAGAAAGGGCTCCTATGTGTGGTATTCCTTTTCATGCAGCCTCATCCTATATAGCAAAACTTATTAGCAAGGGCTATAAAGTAGCAATTGGAGAACAGGTAGAAGACCCTGCTACTGCAAAGGGAATAGTTAAAAGAGATGTTATTAAGGTTATTACTCCTGGTACATATATAGAAAATAATGAAGATAGTGAATATAAAAATACTTACTTAATGTGTATAGTAGAAGAGAATGGTCATTATGCCATAGCTTCTTCAGATATATCCACTGGTGAATTTAAAGTTACAAGCTTTAAAGCTGCTTTATCAAGCTTATTAGATGAAATAACTAAAATTTCACCTAAGGAAATCATTGTAGACTTAAATATAAAGAAAGAACTATTAAAGGAAATAAAATCTATAACTTCAGCCTTAATTACAAGGAGAGATATTTCTAAAAATATATGCAGTGATGAAGAACTCCTAAATCAATTTTCAGAAGTATGTGTTGCTAATTTAAATGATTTATCAAAAACTGTATCTAAGGTTTTACTAAAATATATATATGATACTCAAAAGATAGCCTTAACTAATATTAATCTTTTAGAGTATTACGATATAGTTAACTATATGACTATAGATGGTAACTCAAGAAGAAATTTAGAGCTTACGGAAAATCTTAAGGAAAAATCTAAAAAAGGCAGCTTGATTTGGGTATTAGATAAAACTGCTACTTCTATGGGCGGAAGGGCAATAAGAAAATGGATAGAAGAACCTCTAATAGTAAAGTCTGAAATAGAAAAAAGACTAGAAGGAGTGGAAGAACTATATAACAATGCCTACTTTAATGAAGACTTAAGAGATTTACTTAAGGAAATTTATGATATAGAAAGAATAGTAGGTAAAATATCAAATAAGAATGTAAATGCTAAAGATTTAATTTCCTTAAAATGCTCTTTAGAGAAACTTCCAGGTATTAAAAAGCATTTATCGGATGCAACTTCGGCTATCTTAAAAGAATGGCATAATGATTTAGATGAATTAACAGATATTAAAGATCTTTTATCTAAAGCCATATTAGATGATCCATCTATTAATATAAAAGAAGGTAACATTATAAAAGATGGTTTCAACCAAGAAGTTGATAGCCTAAGAACTGCTAAACTTCATGGTAAGGAATGGATAGCTGCTCTAGAAAATAGAGAAAGAGAATTTACAGGCATCAAATCCTTAAAGGTTGGTTACAATAAAGTATTTGGTTACTATATAGAAATATCTAAAGCAAATTATGATGCCATTCCAGAAGGAAGATATATAAGAAAGCAAACATTGGCTAATGCAGAAAGATTTATAACTCAAGAATTAAAAGAAATGGAAGATAAGATACTAGGTGCTGAAGAAAAACTTATTAGTTTAGAATATAACTTATTTGTAGAAATTAGAGATACAATTGAAAAAGAAATTCCAAGACTTAAACAAAGTGCTAGAATTATCGGTGCCCTAGATGCATTATCTACTCTGGCAGTTGTTGCTGTAGAAAATGATTATGTTAAACCTAGTATAAATGAAGAAGGTATTATAGAAATAAAAGAAGGAAGACATCCAGTAGTAGAAAAAGTTATTGGTAAAGGTGAATTTGTATCTAATGATACTTTTTTAAATCAAAAGGATAACAGATTGCTCTTGATAACCGGTCCAAATATGGCTGGTAAATCTACCTATATGAGGCAGGTAGCCCTTATAACCCTTATGGCACAAATAGGCTCCTTTGTACCAGCAAAATCTGCTAATATTTCTATTTGCGATAAGATATTTACAAGAATAGGGGCTTCAGATGATTTGGCAGGCGGAAAATCTACCTTCATGGTTGAAATGTGGGAAGTATCTAATATCCTTATAAATGCAACTTCAAAAAGTTTAGTATTGTTAGACGAGGTAGGAAGAGGAACCTCTACTTATGACGGATTAAGTATAGCTTGGTCAGTAATAGAATATATATCCAAAAACAATAAGCTAAAATGCAAAACTCTATTTGCAACCCACTATCATGAATTAACAAAACTTGAAGGAGTTATTGAAGGAGTTAAAAACTACTCTGTTGCTGTTAGCGAAATTGATGATAATATTATCTTCCTAAGAAAAATAGTAGAAGGTGGAGCAGATCAATCTTATGGAATTGAAGTTGCAAAACTTGCAGGTCTTCCACAGGAAGTTATTAATAGGGCAAAGGAAATACTTGCTACCCTAGAAGATTCTTCAGATAATATTTCAATAGATGCATCTACTATTAAGGAAGTGGCAATAGATAAAGATAAAAATAATAATGATTATTTTAAAATTGAAGCAGAAGAAAAAGATGAAGCTATAAAAGATGTAGATTTAGAAAATACTACTACAAACAAGAGTTATAAGAAAAAAGCTGTAAATGAGCTTATTGATTATCAAATAGACTTTACAATGATAGAAAAAGATAATTTAATTAATTCAATTGCAGATATAGATATTATGGCCTTAACTCCTATGGATGCAATGAATAAGTTATATAAATTAACCTTAGAAGCTAAAAGGTTAAAATAGTTACTAGTTTAGAACTTTAAGCTTTTAAATATAACAATAGGAGGTGAAGATATTTGAAAAGAATAAACTTATTAGATGAACATACCTCTAATAAAATAGCAGCTGGAGAAGTTGTAGAACGTCCTTCTTCAGTTGTAAAGGAATTAGTAGAAAATTCAATAGATGCAGAAGCTAAGAACATCACAATAGAAATAGAAGATGGTGGCATTGTCCTAATAAGAATAATAGATGATGGTATTGGAATTCATAAGGATGATGTTAGAAAGGCTTTTTTACCCCATGCTACTTCAAAAATAAAGAGTGTTGAAGATATATATTCTATCAATTCCCTTGGCTTTAGAGGTGAAGCATTAGCTTCTATAGCCGCAGTTTCAAAAGTACTCCTTAAAACTAAAATAGAAGGAGAGGAATTTGGTACTGTAATTTCTATTGATGGTGGAGAAATACAATATACAAGTGAAGTTGGAACTAATAAGGGTACAGTAATAGAAGTAAGGGATTTGTTTTATAATGTGCCTGCTCGATTAAAATTCTTAAAATCCAGCTCCAGAGAGGGATCCTTAATTAATGATATAGTTAATAGAATAGCCCTATCTCATCCTGATATCTCCTTTAAACTGTATAACAACGGAAAGAAAGTCCTTCATACCTATGGTACTGGAGATTTAAAGGATGTAATTAGAACTATATATGGTAAAAAAATAAGTGAAGAATTAATATACTTTGAAGCTATGGGAGATGATATTTCCCTTTACGGATACATAGGAAAAGAAGAAATTGCAAGAGGCTCAAGAAATAATCAAAGTATTTTTGTTAACGGAAGATATATAAAGAATAAAACAATAGTAGCAGCAGTAGAAAACGCCTTTAAATCCTTTGCTACAGTAAATAAGTTTCCTTTCTTTGTTTTATTTATTGACGTTTACCCTGAGTTTGTAGATGTTAATATACATCCGACAAAGGCAGAAATAAAATTCAAAGAAGAAAGAGGAGTATTTAAAAAGGTCTTTGACGCTGTACATAAATCCCTAAAAGATGATGTGTTTAATGACTTCTTTATCCCTGAAGATGAAAAAATAAAACCTGAAATTGAAGAAGAAAAGGTTGAAAAGATTAGCTTCGATATAGATTTTATGGAAAAAATAAAGGAAACTACTTCTTCAAATCCATTGTCATATAACGATATAAAAAAAGAAGAAGATTTGTATGAAAGCCTAAAAACTTTAAAAGAAGAAGGAAAACTTAATTTAAAGACTAATATAAATAATAGTAAGACTTTTAATCAAGATATTATAACTGAAAGTGCTATAATAAAAGATATTACTAATGAAGTTATAAAAGAAAATAATGATTATAAGACAGCAGAAAATAGAACTCCTAAATTTCCAGCTCTAAGGGTAATTGGTCAATTTAATAAAACCTATATATTAGCTGAATATGAAGAAGTACTTTATATGATAGACCAACATGCAGCTCATGAAAAAATACTTTTTGAAAAATATTTAAAAAGCATAGAAGAGGGGGATATAATAGTACAGAAGCTTCTAGTACCAGCTCTTATAGACTTAACTACTGATGATTATATTTATTATGAAGAAAACGCTAAAGTATTTGCCAAGGCAGGCTTTACAGTTGAAAATTTTGGTGGAAATACAATAGCCTTAAAAGAAGTACCTTATTTTGTAGGTAAGTTAGATCCTAGAAATCTATTTATAAACATATTAGATAATATTAAAGCCTTAGGCAGTGGAAAAACTACCGAAGTAAAATATAATAAAATTGCTACAATGGCTTGTAAGGCAGCAGTAAAAGCAAATGATTCATTAACTACAATAGAAATGGAAAAACTAATAGATGATTTAAGATATATAGATGATCCTTTTCATTGTCCACATGGAAGACCAGTAATTATTAAATTTACTAATTATGAGCTAGAGAAGAAATTTAGAAGAATAGTATAAGGTGATTATATGAAAGATAAATTATTAGTCCTAGCAGGGCCAACAGCTGTTGGTAAAACAGAATTATCTATAAAATTAGCTAAAGCTCTAAATGGAGAAATAGTTTCTACAGATTCAATGCAAATTTATAAATATATGGATATAGGTTCTGCTAAAGTTACAGAAGAGGAAATGCATGGAATAAAACATCATATGCTAGATATTATAGAGCCTTCGCAAAAATTTACTGTCTCTGATTATAAAGAACTAGCGGAAAAAGCTATAGAAGATATTTTATCTAGAAAAAAATTACCTATTTTAGCAGGTGGTACAGGGTTATATATAAATTCTGTAACATGCAATATGGATTTTACAGAAGCTGATAGTGATGAAAAATATAGAAAAGAGTTAGAAAGATTGGCAGAAGAAAAAGGGAATGAGTATCTTCATAATTTGCTTAAAGATATAGATCCAATAAGCTATAAGGAGATACATTATAATAACAGAAAAAGAGTTATCAGAGCATTAGAAGTATATAAGCTGACAGGTAAACCCTTTAGTTCTTTTAACGTAGGAGAAGAGTTTTATAATAGTAAATATGATGTAAAATACTATGTGCTGACAATGGATAGGGCAAAATTATACGAAAGAATAAATAAAAGGGTAGATATAATGATGTCAGAAGGATTGCTAGAAGAGTGCATAAAACTTAAAAATATTGGGTATAATTCTTCTATGCAATCAATGCAAGGTATCGGCTACAAAGAGATATTCTACTTTCTAGAAAATAAAATATCATTAGAAGAAGCAGTAGAACTTATTAAAAAAGGAACAAGAAATTATGCTAAAAGGCAATTAACATGGTTTAGAAGAGATCCAAGAGCAATTTTTATAAATAAAGATTTATTTGATAATGATGATGAAATATTAGAATATATTTTAAATGACTTTAAAGCTTAATATTATTGTAAAATTTATGGAGGTTATATTTTATGGTAAAGCAACAACAACAAAATAATTTACAAGACATTTTCCTAAATGGAGCAAGGAAAAATAAAATACCTGTAACTATTTACTTATCTAGCGGCTTTCAATTAAAAGGGCTAGTTAAAGGTTTTGATAGTTTTACAGTAGTATTAGAAACTGATGGAAAGCAGATTTTAGTTTATAAACACGCTATAACAACAATCACTCCAGCTAATCCAATACTTTTTAAAAATAAATCTGAAGAGTAGGATATTCCTACTCTTTTATAATATCCTTTGAAAAAATAATAAAATATGCTAATATGTTAATTATGTAATAATATTTATAGAGGGGAGAGTTTACATAATTAATTTTATGTAATAATTTATATGCTAAAAGTAACAGAAGAATTAATGATGAAAAATTATAAAATTAAATCAGGAACTTTTGAGCTTTATAAACAAGCACTTAATGACGTCAAAGAAGTTTTTGAAGCTTATGATGAAATCAGAGAATTTAATCAAATGAAAGTACTAACAGCTTTACAAGAGGAAAGAATTAGCGAATCTCATTTTACTAATTCATCAGGATATGGTTATGATGATATCGGAAGAGATTCTCTAGATAAGGTATATGCAAGAGTATTTAATACAGAAAGTGCAATAGTTAGGCCTCATTTTGTTAATGGTACTCACGCCTTAGGATGTGCACTAATGGGAAACCTAAGAACCGGAGATACAATGGT
>Ga0209537_1002236_pt1 | contig 19832 bp, 16 predicted proteins | sample BioPla4DNA1_FD_187698 | JGI IMG/M metagenome (GOLD analysis project Ga0209537, IMG submission 187698) | Biogas fermentation microbial communities from Germany - Plant 4 DNA1 (SPAdes) (version 2) | ecosystem: Engineered > Bioreactor > Anaerobic > Digestate | place: Bielefeld, North... | reverse complement strand
CCTTTTTTCTTTTTTGGGCATAAGTATCTCCTCCACTCTGTAATTGAGTACCATTAGTCTGACATGTCAGCCCCTGCCTGTCAAGAATTTTATTGAACTTGCCAATTCGGCTTGAATCAACATTTAAACGGCGGATACTGATCTGCATGTCTCCCGGTCAAGACAGATACTTCTACACCTGCAAAATGTTCAACTTGAGTGACTCTGCCTGCTTACTTGGACTTTGTATTCCACATATGCTCCGACAGTTTACAAGGCATATAAACCCATTAACCGGATGCAGCGAAAGATTAAACAATTGCAGACCTGAAAAAGCACCCTCACGGAATATTTGCTACATTACCTCGCGGGGTGCTGTTTACTATTTTACAAGGACGAAGCATACCTATGCGGACCGCGGAATACTTCCCGAATATGCCAGTTGATGTAGTTCTCATTTGGGCAGTAGTCCGGTCTTTGCGGTCGGCGGATAGGCCGGCCATGATAACGCAGCAGCCATTCATCAAAACCGGAGGTGCCGTGTGCTTCCTCGGACACCCGGAAAACAAGAGATTCGTCAAGAGTAAATACGCCTCTATCAAAAAGTTTATGGTGCATTGAACAAAGGGCGATGCCGTTCTCTTCGCAATCCGGCCCTCCATACTGGTGCCATTTTATATGCGCCGCCTCAACTGCTACCAGGGTTTCCCCCAGCCTAACGTTAAAACCACAGACGGCACACTGGTATTCATAAGCCCGGAGGACCTTATTTCGGAAGTCCGGGCTGCGTACTGTTTTGACGCCTTTTTCCAGGTCCAGGCCAACCTGGGCTAAAATATCTTCGTGCAGTGTATCAGGGAAGTATTGGTTAAGTATAAGGCCGGCCAGTTCTTTTACAAGGTCGTTGTTTTGTTTTAATAAGCCGTAAACTTCAGTGGTAAACCCGCCGGAGGTGTTGTTTTTTATTAAATCCCGGTCCGGCCAGTCCAGTCTTGTATCCAGGACGCAAGAACCTTCAATCTCCCAGATGCCTTCGTCGTTGCAGAGCCTGACAAAAGGATAGCTGGGTTGGTGCGTTCTGCGGTACGGCCCGAACTCTTCCAACAGCTTTCTCAAGTCATCTACCGCTTCTTCGTACGAAACAAACCTGGGCTCACCTCTAGCGACCCGGGCAAGGCTGTAAAGAAGCAGGAGCGGCTTGTGCGGGGCCCGCTCATCCCCTCTTTGCCAGGTCCGGATATTCAATATTTTTTCTTTTAGCTCTTCCGGATGCATCAGAATTAACTCACTTCCTTAAATTTTTTGAAGCGGATTTCTAATTTTTGACGGTCAGGCCAGTGGTCTTTGTTACTGGGTAGAATGAGTTTCTGTTTATGCATTTGCTGAATACCGTATCTTAACATTGGGCCGTCTAATTCCTGCAATATATCTTCCCTGACAATTATTTGATAATTTGGAGTTACCCCGATGATATTACTATCAAAGGCTGCGTGGTGTATCTTGCATAGCGAAAGGCCGTTGGGGATAACCGGGTCTCCGCCTTCTTCTTTATCCGGGATGATGTGTGCGGCATCCAATAGCTGCGGGTGACGCAACCGGCAAAAAGCACACTGCTCCTGGTAGGCCGCTAAAACGCGTGCTCGGAAAACCCTTTGGTGCAACCTGGCTATTGCCTGATTAGTAACATATCGGCGTCTGTAGTATTCTTCGGATGCATACAACACTTCGCCGGGTCCGCTCCTTTGAAAATTCTCTACCAAGTTTTTTTCATCTATAAGAACACGGAAAATCTCTGCATGCTGTATATCTTCTACAATAAATACCGGCCATTCAGCAAGATATTTACCCGGCTCAATTCCTAAAAAGTAAATTAACGGGGTCTTTCTTCTCATTGCTTCTCTTAAACCAACATTATCCCGGTGATGAGGCCCGCCTTTCCTGTAATGGTATTCCAGTAGGCCTCCCATCAAAATAGTGTCAGGATAGGGACTGGTAAACATTCTCTATATTCCCTGTAAAACCCTCCCGATATATGTCAGATTTAGTTGATAATAGCGTATTTTGCCTTTTTGACGATCAGAGGTTTATTGTGTTATAAGCCAATTAGAAGCTGTTGATTAACCAGAATCGTCGGCTGAAAGTCCCGCTGAAAATTTTTCTACACCCAAATATAAAAAAAGCACCTTACCCCTAGTTAGAGTGGAGGTGAATTTAAATATATAAGGAATGGGAGAGCCGGAGTTTATAAGTTTTGCTTTCTGCCCAAATATTTTATACAGATTTTTCCCTTTGAGATTAACTACCCCGTATTCATTTAGTGTAATCATGCCGTTATCATAAGCTTTAGGGTGTAAAATATAGAAAATAGCAGAAGTTCCGTCATGAAAGAAAAAGGCAAAAAAAGAGGGCTGCCGGTTGGCAGGCCTCTTTTCGCTTATTTCTGCGGCAATTCCTCGACTTCGGATATTGTTTCCTGGGTTTTTTCCCTGACGATCTGGTCCAGGACGTTTTGTTTTCTATCAACCAGCTTCCAGGTAACCGTGCCTTCCTCCAGGACGACATCCGTTGCCGGCAGGGTTATGACCTGGTAGCGGTCACGCTTGGGGGTTGCTTGAACTATTACTTCCAACCGGCCGTCTCCCTTTGGAACGGTATAGACGTCGTTTACATCCGCATGCAGGACAAAAACAGCTATTTCATGCTGAGGCTGATAGGGGTAATCCGGAAGGGACAGGGACCATTCTTCCGCAATTTTTGCCCACTCCTCACCGTCTGCCGCCAGGCGGAATGTTGGAGTATCCTTTCTTTCGCCCTGATCAGCAGTAGTAAAGCTAACCTCTTTCTTCCTGGCAGCTTCCTCCGGCGCTATTGCAGGGCTGACCCGAAAGGAATCATATACCGACAGGGACACCAACAGCACCAATAGAAAAAGCAACGGTAGGAGCCGCCGTGCTTCCACCACAAACATCCTGCTTTTGGCCATGCCTTTCCACCTCTCTTCCGCCTGTCTTATTCCAATTCAATGCTATTCGCCTGCGGACAAAAATATGTCCTTATCTTCCAAGAAAAATGGCAGGCAGAAAAGCAAGGCGGCATTTATCCTGCAGGTTCTACTATTGTTCCTTCGAGGCCTTCCGCGGAGACGGCAGTGACAGCAACCGGTGCGATTTTGCCGAGAAGTTCCGGCGCGCTTGGAGCGCTGACACGGACATAATGTTCGGTAAAGCCGGTAATTTTATCCCCGGCGGCTTCTTCAAACAGCACATCCACCTTTTTGCCTATAAACTTCCGGTGATAGTCCGCCGCCAGTTCCCTGCCCACGGCAATGAGGCGGCGGCTGCGTTTTTCCTTTTCCTTTGCCGGCACCTGGCCCGGAAAGGCGGCGGCCGGGGTGCCGCGGCGGGGAGAATATTTAAAAACATGCAGGCGGCTGAAAGCGGCCTCCCGGACAACACGCACCGTGTTGTTAAAATGGATTTCCGTTTCCTGTGGAAAGCCGACCATAACATCGGTCGTCAGGGCAATGTCGGGTATCCGGGAGCGCAGCCACATAACAAGGTGCAAGAACTCAGCGGCGCTGTACCGGCGGTTCATCTGCTTTAGGATGAAGTCATCCCCGCTTTGCAGCGGCAAATGCAGGTGCCGGCAGATTTTTTCTTCCTCAAGTATTAAATCAACCAGTTCAGTTGTTATTTCCGTCGGTTCCAGGGAAGAAAGGCGGATTCTCTGAAGTCCTTCGATTTTTACAAGTTCGCGTAGCAGGCTGCTTATTGTTGCTTCCCCGTCCAGGTCATGGCCGTAGTAGCCCAGGTGCACTCCCGTCAGCACCAGCTCACGGAAGCCTTCCGCCGCCAGTTCCCCGGCAATCCTGACCGTTTCTTCCACGGGGCGGCTGTAAAGGGGGCCGCGGGCAAGGGGAACTATGCAGTAGGAGCAAAACTGGCGGCAACCTTCCTGTATTTTGAGAAACGCCCTGGTCCTCTCTCCCGTCTGCGCCGCCTCCAGCCGCTCAAAACCATGTTTTTCACTTAAAGGCACCACGGCATTGAGACGGGCGGTTTTTGCCTTTTCAATCAGCTCCGGCAGGTTTTCCCGGGCATGGGTTCCCACCACCAGGTCGGCTTCAGGTATTTTCATTACTTCTTCAGCCGCTACCTGGGCATAGCAGCCGGTAACCACAATAACGGCTTCGGGGTTGATGCGCCGGGCCCGGCGTATCATCTGCCGTGATTTGCGGTCGCTGAGATGGGTTACCGTACAGGTGTTAATGATATAGACATCGGCTTTTTCCCGAAAATCCACTGTCCTGTAGCCGTGTCCGGCGAGCAGCTGCTGCAGGGCGGCGGTTTCAGTCTGATTTACTTTGCATCCCAGGGTATAAAAAGCTGCAGTTGCCATTTTTTATCCTCCCAAATCTCCCGCTTCATAGAGGCAGAGGGCTGCGGCGACAACGGCCGCCGTTTCCGCCCGCAGAATGCGGGGGCCAAGTGTAAAAAGCTTCGCCCCGGCTTTTCGGGCCTGCCCCGCTTCCTCTGCAGAAAAGCCCCCTTCCGGGCCGGTTACTACCAGCAGCCGCCTGCAGCGCCCGATTTCCTCCCTGAGCTGCAGGGGGGAATTTTCCCCGGCAGCCTCCTCCCAGAAGAAGAGGACCAGTTCATATTCCGCAAACCGCTGCAAAAGTTCGTTAAAGGGAACAGCTTCCCGCACTGCGGGAAGCAATGAGCGGCGGGCCTGGCCTGCGGCGGAGCGGACAATTCTTTGTCGGCGTTTTTGCTTGCTATCTTTATCTTTCTGCACTTTAACTACGGTGCGGCTGCTTAAGAAAGGCAGAAAGGCGCTTACTCCGAGCTCCGTTCCTTTCTGCAGCACAAAATCAGTTTTCTCGCCTTTCAAGAGTCCGAAAGCCAGGTCAACTTTTGCCCGCGGCTCGCTGCCGGGCAGCCCTTCCAAAAGCCTGCAGCAGACCTGATCCTTTGCCACAGCGGTTATTTCCGCAAGACGACAGATGCCGCCCGGACCGCAAAGTTCCAGCAAGTCGCCTGTTTGCACACGCAAAACACGGGTCAGGTGATGAACATCTTCACCCTGCAGGAATACCGTATCCCCGGTTTTTTGATTGGCTTCGTAAAAAAAGCGGTTCATTATTTCCTCCCCAGAATCAAAGCCGTCCACTGCCCGTCGCTCTTTTCTTCCTCCAATACCAGACCGCATTTCTGCAGCCGGGCTGCCGTTTCCTCTTTCCGGGAAGCAATAATTCCCGAAGCAATTATTTGTCCTCCGGGCAAAAGCTTGCTTTCCAGCCTGTGGCTGATGGCTATTATCAGGTCGGCGGTAAGATTGGCGGTAATTATATCTGACTGCGGAAGCTTGCGCCAGCATTCCTCCTCCAGCAAGTTGCCCCGGAAGAAGGTTGCCTCAAGGCCGTTCCGGGCTGCGTTTTCCCGGCTGCTGCGGACTGCCAGTTCATCATGGTCCACGCCAACGGTACGGCCTGCCCCAAGCAGTTTTGCCGCCAGGGCTAGAATTCCCGAACCGCAGCCCAAATCAGTCACGCTCTTGCCCTGCAGCCTTATTTCTTCCAGCTTCTCCAGGCACAGGCGGGTGGTTTCATGGGTGCCGGTGCCAAAGGCCGCTCCCGGGTCCAGGTAGAGGGAACGGCGCCCTTGCTCACGGTATTTCCCATACCAGGCAGGGACAATTACAAGTTTTACCCCTACCGGTGTCGGCTGCCAGTATTCCTTCCAGGAACTTACCCAGTCTTTATCGTCCACTTCCCGTATGGCAACAGTCCCGCCGGGAAAGCCGTAAAAAGGCAGGCGGGCTACAAATTCCCTGAGTTTTTTTTCAGCAGCGGAACCTAAAAAAGAAACGGGGAAGTATCCCCGTACAATCGTTTCTTTAGCCTGCAGTCCTTTTTCTTCCGGGAAATAGTCGCCCAAGCCTTCTCTTTTTGCCCTTTCCCAATCAAAGGCTTCTTCAAGCACCGTCCCGCCGGCTCCCAGTTCCATAAGCATGGCGGAGACGGCTTCCGCGCTTTCCTGTTGCGTATGGATGCTGACTTCCAATATTTTCATCCGGCAACTCCCCTACTTGCCTCCCAGGGCATCTTTCATTTTACCTATAAAACCCTTGTCGCTGTCGTCAGTTTTTTCCCCGGAAAGCCTGGCGAATTCCCGCAGCAGTTCCTTCTGCCGGGCAGACAGTTTCCTGGGAATCTGAACTATGACCCGGACATGCTGGTCGCCGCTGCCGTAGCCGCGCAGGCGGCGAATCCCTTTGCCGCGCAGGCGGAAAGTTGCCCCGGACTGCGTTCCTTCCGGTATCTTAAGCCGGGCTTTCCCGTCCAGTGTGGGAACTTCCAGTTCGGTTCCCAGGGCCGCCTGGGTAATGGAGATGGGAATTTCGACGTAAATGTCGTCCCCCTGCCGGGAAAAGATTTTATGCCTGCGAACATGGATGAAGATATATAAATCGCCCGGCGGTCCGCCGCGCCTGCCCGCTTCTCCGCCGCCGCTGATGCGCAGGCGGGAACCGGTATCTACCCCGGCCGGGATTTTTACATCTATTTTGCGCTCCCGCTCGATGCGGCCCGAACCGCCGCAACCGGGGCAGCGCTCCTTGATAAACGTTCCCGTGCCGCCGCAGGCTTCGCATGTCCTTACGTTGACAAAGCGGCCGAAGGCAGTGGTGCGGACTTCCTGCTGCTCCCCTGTACCGTTGCAGTAAGTACAGGTTTCCGGTTTTGTTCCCGGTTTGGCGCCGCTGCCTTCACATTTATCACAGTTTTCGGTACGTATAACATTTATGGTTTTTTCTGCGCCAAAGGCTGCTTCCTCCAGGGTAATCTCCAAATCATACCGCAAATCGCTGCCCCGTTCAGGGCCGCTGCGCCGACGGGTGCGTACAGTGGTGCCGAAAAAGTCATCAAAGATACTGCCGAAAATATCGTCAAAACCTGTAAACCCGCCCTGGCCGAAACCGGCAAAACCTTCTTCAGCAGCATAGCCGAACTGGTCGTACCGCTGTCGCCGCTCGGGATCGCTTAAAACATCAAAGGCTTCCTTTATTTCCTTGAATTTCTTTTCGGCGTCCTTGTCATCGGGGTTAACATCCGGATGGTACTTGCGGGCCAGCTTCCGGAAAGCTTTTTTTATCTCTTCGGAAGACGCATCCCTTGACACGCCCAGAATTTCATAATAATCTCGTTTGGCCATGCGCTCTCCCGTTCCTTAATTTCCTTAATTACTTTTTATCTTTTTCATCCTCATCGACAACTTCATACTCGGCATCTACGGTGTCGCCCTGCTCCCCGCCTGCAGTTCCGCCCTGCTGGGCGTCCTGCGGCGCCTGCTGCTGGTACAGCTGTGCAGACAGTTCATGCAGGTACTTAGTCAGGTTTTCACTGGCGTTTTTAATCTCCTGGATATCATCCTTCCGGGCGGCTTCACGCAGCCTGCCGATAGCTGCTTCAATTTCACTCTTCTTGGAGCCGTCCACCTTGTCTCCCAGATCTTTAAGCATTTTTTCCGTGCTGTAAATTAAGTTGTCAGCATCATTGCGGGCATCTGCCAGCTCTTTGCGCTTCCTGTCTTCTTCAGAGAACTGCTCGGCTTCTTTGACCATCCTTTCAATTTCCTGCTCACTTAAGCCAGTACTGCCCGTAATGGTGATTTTCTGTTCCCTTTGTGTCCCCAGGTCCTTTGCCGACACGCTGACAATGCCGTTGCGGTCAATTTCAAAAGTTACTTCAATCTGGGGCACACCGCGCGGAGCGGGCGGAATGCCGTCAAGAATAAAGCGTCCCAGTGTTTTATTGTCGGCAGCCATGGGACGTTCACCCTGCAGGACATGAATCTCCACCTGGGTCTGGTTATCGGCCGCCGTGGAAAAGATCTGTTTTTTATCCGTCGGAATTGTGGTGTTTCTTTCAATAATTTTAGTAAATACCCCGCCCAGTGTCTCGATGCCCAAAGAAAGAGGCGTAACATCAAGCAGCAGGACGTCTTTAACCTCACCGGCCAGCACCCCTGCCTGGATGGCGGCTCCCATGGCCACAACCTCATCGGGGTTGACGCCTTTATGCGGTTCCTTGCCGGTCAGCTTCTTAATGGCTTCCTGAACGGCGGGAATTCTGGTGGACCCGCCAACCAGGATAACCTTGTCAATTTCACCGGGCTGCAGATTGGCATCAGCCAGGGCCCTGCGTGTCGGCTCCATGGTAGCCTCCACCAGGTCTTCCGTCAGCTCGTTGAATTTTGCCCTGGTCAGCGTCATGTCCAGGTGCTTGGGCCCTTCGGATGTGGCAGTAATAAAGGGCAGGTTGATGTTGGTTGTCGTTACGCTTGATAGTTCAATTTTGGCCTTTTCCGCAGCTTCCTTCAGCCGCTGCATGGCCATCTTGTCGGTGGAAAGGTCAACTCCTTCTGTTTTCTTGAACTCTTCGACCAGGTATTTTATGATTCTGTCGTCAAAATCGTCGCCGCCCAGGCGGTTGTTGCCGCTGGTGGCCTTTACTTCAAAAACTCCGTCTCCCAGTTCCAGTATAGAAACGTCAAAGGTGCCGCCTCCCAGGTCAAAAACAAGAATGGTCTGGTCTTCGCCCTTATCCATGCCGTAAGCAAGGGAAGCTGCCGTCGGCTCGTTAATTATCCGCAGCACTTCCAGGCCGGCAATGCGGCCGGCATCTTTGGTGGCCTGGCGCTGGGCATCGGTGAAATATGCCGGAACCGTAATAACCGCTTTTTCTATCTTTTCACCCAGGTAAGCTTCGGCATCCTGCTTTAACTTTTGCAGGATCATGGCCGATATTTCCTGGGGAGTAAGGTTTTTGCCGTCAATATTAACCTTAAAATCGGTCCCCATGTGCCGCTTAATGGACATAATGGTGCGGTCCGGATTGGTTATGGCCTGGCGCTTGGCTACCAGACCGATCAACCGCTCCCCGTCTTTCTTGAAAGCGACAACGGAGGGGGTAACTCTTTCGCCTTCGGCATTGGGAATCACCTGGGGCTCGCCGCCTTCAATTACGGCAACACAGGAGTTGGTTGTTCCAAGATCTATACCGATAACTTTTCCCATTTTTTATAGTATCCTCCCTTTCTTTATTGTTATTTTGCAACTTTTACCATGCTGGGGCGCAGTACGCGCTCTTTTACTTTATATCCTTTTTGCAGTTCTTCAACCACCGTATTTTCAGGCTGATCCGATTCAACCTGCATTACTGCATGATGATAATAAGGGTCGAATTCATTGCCGCAGGCCTCGATAACCTCCAGGCCCTGCCGTCCCAGAACATCCATCAGCTGGCGATAAACAAGGGCCACTCCCTCCAGCAGCGCCTCCGGTGGGCCCTCCGCCTGCATAGCCCGTTCCAGGTTGTCGATCACGGGAAGCAGTTCCCGCATCAGTTCACAGACAGCCTGGCTATGCCATTCTTTCTTTTCATTGGCCAGGCGTTTGCGATAGTTATCAAAATCAGCCTGCAGGCGTGCCAGGCTGTTCAGCAGCCGCTCATTTTCTTCCTGCAGGCTTGTTAATTCCTTCAGTGTTGCTGTTACTGCCTCACTGCCGCTTTCAGCATTACCTTCTGTGGCAGATTTCTCACTCGTGTCAGCCGGCTCTTTCCCGGCAGCATCCTTTTCGCCGCTTTGCTCACTTTGCGGTTGTTCTACTTCCATCTGTTCTCCGGGAGCCTTCGCTGTCTTCTCTTCACTCACTTATTTTTCACCCCTTTATAATGAACAAAGCAAATTATTCAAATGCTTAACAATTTCTTCAACTATGGCAACGACACGGGCATACTCCATCCTTGTCGGCCCAAGCACTCCGATTCTTCCTATCGGCCTGCCGTGCAGGGAATAGCTTGCCGTAATTAAACTGCAATCACTCATTTCATTAATGACATTCTCCGTACCGATACTGATGGAAATCCCTTCCCCCGCTCCCTCCAGAACGACGGAAAGCTTTTCTCCTTCTTCAAAAAGAGTCAGCAGGTGCTTTACTTTTTCCATATCCTTGAATTCAGGCTGGTCGAGTATATTTGAGGTACCGCCAAGAAAAACCTTATTCTCCTGCTGACCGCTGCATTCCTCGAGCATGGCAAAAAGGGAATCAAGAATATCCACCTGCTTGTAGAGGTCCCTGCGCAGTTTCCGCAGGCGGGAAGGCGTCAGAGAACTGATGGTCAGCCCTGAAAGTTCGGTGTTCAGAAAAGAGACGATGCGGTCAAGCTCCTCCTGGCTTAAAGCGCGCGGCATATCTATTACTTTGTTTTTAATATACCCGGTGTCTGTAATTAAAACCACCAGGGCCTGCTCCTCATTCATGGGAATTAATCGCATCTGCCCAAAGGCGCTGCGTTTTAACTGGGGAGCCAAAACCATGGATGTGTAGCGGGTAATGACAGACAGGGCTTTGGCTGTCTGCTGAACAATCTGGTTAATCTCCCTCATCTTTTTCAACTGGGTAAAAACACGCCGCAAATAATTCTCTTCCTGCTTGCCCAGCTGAACTGTATCCATCAGGGAGTCCACATAAAAGCGGTAACCCCGCTGGGAAGGAATTCTACCGGCCGATGTATGGGGCTGCAGCAGAAAACCCAGTTCCTCCAAATCCGCCATTTCATTGCGGATAGTCGCAGCAGACAGGGCAATCTGATAATGGCGAGAGATGGTCCGGGACCCGACAGGTTCGGCTGTTTGTATATAATCTGTCACAACAGCATGGAGAATTTTTTGCTTCCTCTCGTTTAAAACAGCCATAAGCACCCTCCTTGGTTAGCACTCTCTTCAGGTGAGTGCTAATCTAATAAAAAAATACCATTACCGCTTGTATTTGTCAAGGTATGGCTGTCTAAAGCAAAAAATCCCCGCTCCTGCCTCTGGCTGCGGCAGTGCAATGGTCAGCAGGATATAAACTCGGCAAAAACAGTATTGGCCAGCGGCAGCCCCTTGTCAGTCAGGCGCAGGAAGCCGTCCCTGCATTCCAATAGTTGCAGTTCCAAAAGCCGCTTGATCTCGGCGGCAAAAACCTCCCGCAGGTCCCTTTTGAACCGGCCGGCAAAATCCGAAAGGCTTACGCCGTCCCGCAGCCGGAGCCCCAGTATAATTGTATCTTCCATTTCCTCCCGGCGGCTGACATTATGACATTCTGCCACCGGCAGCCTGTCTTCGGCCAGGCTTTGCAGGTAAACTTCCATCTGCCGGGTATTGGCCAGGCGCATTTTCTGCCAGTAGGAATGGGCTCCAAGGCCGATTCCGGCATAGGGCAGATTCTTCCAGTATGTAAGATTGTGGCGGCAGTGCTGTCCTTTTGTATAGCTGGCAATTTCATAGTGTTCATAGTTCCGGGGAAGCAGGTACTCTCGTGTCAGGGTAAACATCTCCAGCTGCGCTTCCTCATCCGGCAAAGCAACCCGGTCTTCTTTTACCAGCTTGAAGAGGGGAGTGCCCTCTGCAACTGCCAGGCCGTAAACGGAAATATGCCGGGCTCCCCAACCGCAGACAGCCGCCAGCGTCTCCTGCAAATCGGCGGGCTCCTGTCCCGGCAGGGCGGCCATTACATCCACGGATACGGCGGGGAAAGCATCCCGGCAGACCAGAAAGGCCTCCTCCGCCTGGGCGGGATTGTGCTGCCGCCCGAGCAGTACAAGCCTTTCCTCATTTAAATCCTGCACTCCTATGCTTGCCCGGTTCACGCCGGCCTTGACCATTTCCTCTATTTTTTCGGGAGTCAGGGTGCCAGGATTGACCTCCACAGTCCATTCCGGTTCGGCAAGGGGCAGGTACCTGCGGCAGGCGGCAAGCACCTCGGACAGTTCCGAAGCTGAGAGGGCCGTTGGCGTACCGCCGCCGATATAAAGAGTGGATACTCTAATGTCCAGAGACTCAAGCTTCCTGCCCCAGAGAAATATTTCCCGGGTCAGTGCTTTAATGTATGCGGCAGGGACGGCAGGCGCAGAGCAAAGAGGGAAGGAGAGAAAGTCGCAGTAAAGGCATTTTGCAGGGCAGTAGGGGATATGAATGTAGACTGATATTTCCTTCTCAGTCAATACTCAGCACCGCCATAAAGGCTTCCTGGGGAATTTCAACGCTGCCGACCTGCTTCATGCGCTTCTTCCCCGCCTTCTGTTTCTCCAGGAGCTTCCTTTTCCGGGTAATATCGCCGCCGTAGCACTTCTCCAGTACGTTTTTCCGCAGCGCCTTAATGGTTTCGCGGGCGATAACCCTGCTGCCGACAGCCGCCTGGATGGGAATGTCAAACATCTGGCGCGGTATGATTTCCCGCAGTTTCCCCGTTAATTCCCTGCCGCGCCGGTAGGCGCTGTCTTCATGGGTAATGAACGACAGGGCGTCAACTGCTTCACCGTTGATTAAGATATCAACTTTTACCAGCTTGGAAGCACGGTAGCCCAAAAGCTCGTAATCCAGGGAAGCATACCCGCGGCTGCGTGATTTGAGCAGGTCAAAGAAATCAAAAATTATCTCTGCAAGCGGCAGTTCATAGGTCAGGCTTACCCTGCTTGTGTCAAGGTATTCCATATTCACATAATTGCCGCGTTTCTCCCGGCAAAGTTCCATCACGGCGCCGATATATTCTCCGGGAGTAATAATGAAAGCCTTGACAAAGGGTTCTTCAATGGCGGCAATATCGGCTGCCTTGGGCAGGCGGGCAGGGTTGTCAATAAAAAGAGTCTGCCCCTCTTTTTGCTCTACTTTATAAACGACACTGGGAGCCGTCGTAACCAGGGACAGGCCATATTCCCTTTCCAGGCGTTCCTGGATAATTTCCAGGTGCAAAAGGCCTAAAAAGCCGCAGCGGAAACCAAATCCCAAAGCTTCCGAAGTCTCCGGCTCAAAGGTAAGGGCGGCATCGTTGAGATTAAGCTTTTCCAGGGCATCGCGCAAAGCCTCGTAATCCCCGTTGTCTGTCGGGAAAAAGCCGCAGTAAACCATGGGCGTGGCCCGCCTGTAGCCGGGAAGCGCCTCCCGCGCCGGGTTTCGAGCGGTAGTTATCGTATCGCCTATCCTGGTCTCCTTGACATCTTTCATTCCGGCAATAACGTAGCCCACCTCACCTGCGGAAAGCCTGCCCGTTTGCGTCATCTGCGGCGTAAAAACACCCAGCTCGGATACTGTAAATGTTTTGCCGGAGGACATTATTTTGATCTCCTGGCCTTCAGAGATTTGTCCTTCCATGATGCGGACATAAGCTATGGCTCCGCGGTAGGAATCATAATGAGAATCAAAAATCAGGGCCCGCAAAGGCAGGGCGTCGCTTCCTGCAGGCGGCGGAATCCTTCTGACTACGGCTTCCAGGACGTCATTAATCCCGGTGCCGGCTTTCGCGGAAACCAGGAGAGCCTCCTCTCCCGAAATGCCGATAACCTCTTCCAGCTGCTTCTTTGTGTTCTCAATATCCGCTCCCGGCAAATCAATTTTATTAATTACCGGAATAATTTCCAGGTTGTTTTCCAGAGCCAGGTAAACATTGGCCATGGTCTGGGCTTCAATTCCCTGGGCGGCGTCGATTACCAAAAGGGCTCCTTCGCAGGCAGCCAGGCTGCGCGACACTTCATAGGTAAAATCGACATGACCCGGAGTGTCTATCAGGTTAAGCAAATACTCTTTGCCGTCCTGCGCCCGGTAATGAAGGCGCACCGCCTGCAGTTTTATGGTAATGCCCCGCTCCCGTTCCAGTTCCAATTGGTCCAGCACCTGCGGGGCCATATCCCGCCCGGAAAGGGCTCCCGTTGCTTCCAGTAGCCTGTCCGCCAGGGTTGATTTTCCATGATCTATATGGGCAATTATACAAAAGTTGCGTATTTGTTGCTGCAGCATTCTTACCTCCCGCCATTTCCCTGAATATTATAGCACTGGCAATGACGGCAGGCAACAAGAGCACCCCGCTCACGGGATAAAGCCGGCTTTTAGAACTTCTTTGAAAGGGTTGCCAAAGCGGTATGAGCGCCCGCCAAAAGTCAAGATGAAGCTATCCCGGTCACGATAAAGGGCAAAAAATCCTTTACCGTCCGTATTTCCCACCAGCTGCTCCAGGGACCGTTCCGCCAAAGTCAGACCGGCATAGAGAATAAAACAAAAAAACAAAAAAATAAACATCACCCGGGCAACCGCCTGCTTTTTCACTTCGCCCCTCCTCTTGCCAACCTTTTATAATATTATTGCCTCCCGGGAGCCCTTCCATACCTAAGGAAGGGCGGTATAGAGCCTGGCCAAAGCATCGGCCAAGAGCGGCAATGTCCTTCTTGCTTCATCCAGGGAGTTCTTGTCACTGCCCAGTTCAATCAGCAGTGAACCGGTGTGCAGGTCCTGGTTGTAAATAAGGGGGTACTGGCGGATGCCGCGGGAAATGCCGGGCGCTTTTTCCTCCAGCATCATGTGCAGAAACTCTGCTTTTTGCAGGTTTTTTTCCCAGCCTTCGTAGCGATTTCCCACCACAAAGAGGATTTGTCCTGCGGGCTGTCCGTCCAGCATAGCGGTGGCCTCAATCCCGTCCCTGTGCAGGTCCACCACCAGCACAGTATCCGGATACATGGCGAGAAGCTTCTCCAATTCCGGGCGTGCTTTTTCATAGGCCGTTTCCCGGGGCAGGTCATGAACAGCCCTGCTGTGAACCACGGGGATGCCGTATTCCTCCTCCAGCATTGCCGCCAGTTCAGCGCCCAGCTGGACAACAGTCAGGGAGAGGTCCTCTGTAAACGATACTCCGGAAGTGGGAACAAAGGATTCCGTGGCATGGGTATGGTGGATGAGCACCCTTCCCCTGCCCGCAAGGCTATGCTGCACGGGTATTATAATCCGGGGCTTAGCCGGGATATCCGCATCGTTTTCCAGAGTCTGCACCTCTTCAATGCCGGGATCCCCGAGATAGGGAATCTGCGCTAAAAGAAGATTTTTCGGATCGCCCAGAACCGGCAGTGCCAGCCTGCGCAGGTAGTTTTCGGGCGCTTTTTGCTCCGGTTCAGCCGGCGTGTATTCCAGGACCTGGCTGAAGCCTGGAACGGTAAAGGCCAAAGCCTGGCAGTATAATCGCCTGCCCGGGATCTGCGCTCCGGCATCCCCCAAATACCCGCACCGGGCCGCAGCGCTTAAAAACAGCAGCAAAAAAACCGCCGCCAGACAGATCCGTCTTATTGCCGCGTTCTTTTTTCCGGACGGGTAGTATCTCCTGCCCCGGTGATAGTAATCAGTTCTTTGCTGCAACTGCCGCCACCTCCGAATAAAAGAAACATGTTTATTAATATGGCGGAAGGGGCGGAGATATGCAGCAGGCGGCAAAGGCAACGGACAAGCAGTCTTATTCCTCCGGGCGGTAGCACCTCAGCTTTTTGCCTCCCAGGCTTTCTATGTTGAAGCTTTCCAGAGCGGATTCGGGAAAGGTGACGGTGTCAGGGTCCCCGTCGCTGATATAGCGGGTTTTTGCGAGTCGTTCCAGGGCTCTGTCCAGGAAATTGCTTTCACCCCCGTCCGGGTAGTTGCTCGCCCTGATCCGGGGCATGGCTGCAGGCGAATAGTCTTTATGGTTGTAGGGCTTGGCCGGGCCCGAGCCTACAAGAACAACGGCATCATGCCGGTAGGCAGTGCTCTGATACTCGCCGGAATACAAATAATCTTTCCATTCATCAAGGGGGCCGATCCCGTAAGGCAGGGAAAGGGAATTCATTTTATAAGCCGGTAGAATCTCCGCCAGCAGTCGGTGGGGTTTGCCCAGCTGTTCAAGCAACTGCTGCGGGGATTTGATGTCCCGCCGGAGATTGAGATGATTCAGGGTATGGTTGCCGATCTCCATGCCCCATTCCACAAGTTTTTCCAGCTTCCAGGTCCGGTGCTCCCCGGTATACCAGGAATCGGCCTGGGCAAAGGGATGGGGCAGGTGGGCAAAGAAAGTGGCGGCAGTACCCATTTCAGGGTGCTTCCCGGCAAAGTCCAGAATAATTTGTACGGCGCAGTCGGGATCAACAATGATTTCTCCCTTTTCGTTTTTTATTAATCTGAAATGGCCGGCGGAGCCGTCGTCAAAGGTCAGGACAAGGGGACTTGTCCCGGCCGGAATATTGATATTGTTGGTAACAACATCGGTTAAGCTCACCAGCCGGTAGCCCAGATCATAGAAGCGCTGCAAGTCGGCGCGAAAATTGTCCGGCGTCCGCGTCCAGACCGCCTCCGGTTCCCGGATGTTGTGGTACATCAGCACGGGTATTTCCCCGAGTTCGTTTGGTTTATATAGGGCAAAATCAAAGGGTGGTTCAGCTGCCGGCTCCGGTTCGGGCTCAGGTCCGGGTTCCGGCTCGCTGCCGGGCAAAGCGGGAACAGAATCCGGCTCCTTCTGGGCAGGGCCTTTGGGACCTGTGGTAGCACAGGCAACAAGCAGGACGAGCAATATAACCGGCAGAATGAAAGACTTGATTTTCACTGGGTCCCCTCCCTTCTGTAATTCCAGTATACTTGTGGCAAAAACACCGGGCAATGTAAAAAAAAGTTCTGTTGTACCAATAACCGGCATTTGCTATACTTAGTAAAAAAACCGGAGGCACCTCATGACCGGAAAAAAAGACAAATACAGGAATGTCCTGCAGGAATGCGGCTACTCGGAAAATGAAATTGAAAAAAGAATTAATGAAGTCTGGCAGGAAATGTTTTTCGGCCCCGACCGCATTTACTTTGAGAGCGGCAAGGACATGGGCTACATGGTGGATACCGGCAACAATGATGTGCGGACCGAGGGCATGTCCTACGGCATGATGATGGCCGTGCAGATGAACAACAAGGAAATTTTTGACCGCATCTGGCGCTGGAGCCTTAAATACATGCAGCACAAGAGCGGCATCTACAAGGACTATTTTGCCTGGTCCTGCAAGCCGGACGGGACGAGAAACGCCCAAGGTCCCGCCCCGGACGGCGAGGAGTATTTTGCCATGGCCCTCTTTTTTGCCTCCCACCGCTGGGGCGACGGCAAGCCCCCCTTCGACTACGGCAGCCAGGCCCGCAAAATCCTCCGGGCTTGCGTACACAAGGGCAGTTCAGGCGAGCAGGGGGATCCCATGTGGGACCCGGAAACATACCTAATCAAGTTTGTCCCCGAGACGCCCTTTACAGATCCCTCCTATCATCTCCCGCATTTTTACGAACTTTTTGCCAGGTGGGCCGATGAGGAAGACAGGGAATTCTGGGCGAAAGCGGCAGAAGCAAGCCGCAGCTACCTGCGTAAAGTCGTAAATCCCCAAACGGGACTTGCTCCCAACATAAGCAATTTTGACGGCACCCCTTTGCCGGTTGATGAAAGCAGGGGCAACTGGGGAGTGCTGCACAGGTGTTATTTCAGCGACGCCTACAGGGTAGCCATCAATCTCGCCCTCGACTGGGAATGGTTTAAAAAAGATCCCTGGCAGGTTGAAATATTAAACACTCTCCAGTCCTTTGTCTTTACTGACCGCCGGGCGTCGGAATATGTTCTTTTTCCGGACGGAAGCATTTTTGACAAGGAACCGATAATGCATCCCGTCGGCATGAAAGCTTCCTGGGCCTGTGCTTCGCTGGCCGCCGACGGCGAATTCTCGCGGGAAGCGGTAAAGCGCTTCTGGGAAATGCCGCTGCGCAAGGATAAGAGGCGCTACTACGACAACTGCCTGTATTTTTTTACCCTGCTTGCCTTAAGCGGACGCTATCGGATATGGTAGCAGGCAAAAAGGCTGCAGCGAAAGAACTTCGCCGCAGCCTTTTTCCGTATACGGATTAAGTCCGCAGAACGGCAGTTTAAATGGGATTGTTTTTGATCTCTTCCAGTTCCTCTTCAAAGTCGGAACCAAGATAGTATTTTTCCGGCTTTAATTCTTCGCCGCGCTGCTTGGCCTCCCAGGCAGCCTTAACCTTTTCGGCCGTTGCCGGCAGCTCGTAAATGCGGACGCCGCAGGCATTATTGATGGCATTGATTACAGCCATATGGTTGGAGGACTGGAAGCACTCGGAGCAGCCGCAGGAGCCGTGCGGTCCGGCAGGACGCGGGTTGTTTTCCACCAGGATCACATTGAAATCATCTGGGATGTCGGTAATGGTGGGAACACCGCAGCCGGCTATATTGCCGTGTTTCTTCAGTGCTTCATATTCCTCGGTAAGAGCAAAGCCGATGCTGTGGGACAGTCCGCCGTAAGCCTGGCCTTCAACAGCAAGGCGGTTTCCGATTACACCTACGTCGGCAACACAGGTGTATCTTAATACCTTGGTCTTGCCGGTATTGACATCCACTTCCACCAGGGCCACGTTTACACAATACATGTATGTGGGGTTCTTTTCGCCTTCCCCTGTATTGGGATCCAGCCCGGGCGGCAGGCCGATATTGAACTGGTCATAGTGGCCGACATATTTGGTGGGAATGCCTTCGGCAACCATTTCCTCATAGGTGCGGTAGGTGCCGTCTTCCTTGCGCATGGCAGCCATCAGTTTATTGGCGGCGTCAATGGTGGCGTTCCCCGCCATGTAGTGGGAGCGGCTGGCGGCTGCAAGGCCGGTATCGGGGCAGGTCTTGGTGTCGTTCATCACCAGCTTGATCTGGTCCGGTGTAACACCCAGCGGCTCCAGGGCCTTCACGGCATGGGTCAGGGCTCCGATATCGCCGCCTTGCCCCATATCCTCCCAGGTGCTGTAATGGGTAAAGGTCCCGTCGGGGTTCAATTCAAGGGCAACTTCGGCGGAGTCAAACATGCCGATGGTGATAATAAATCCGCCCATGCTGATCCCCACACCCACATGCCTGCCTTCAGCCTTGGCGGCTTCCGCTTCCGCCTTGTATTCATCGTAAACAGGCTTGGCTTTTTCCAGCAGGGAAGGATAGACATAATCATGGTAGGGACGGCTGTTGATTGTCAAATCACCGGGCCGGGCCGCATTGATATAGCGGAATTCCCACGGGTCAATTCCTGCTTCTTCTGCCAGCATGTCAATCAGCGCTTCCGTGGTGGTATAGATTTGCGGAGCGCCAAAGCCGCGGTAGGCGATATTGTAAGCATGGTTCGTTGCACCGCCGCGGGCAAGCGCCCTGATTTTGGGAATATTGTAGCCGTGGAAGCCGACGGAAACCAGGTTGTTAAAGATCTTGGAAGCTACAACGCCATAGGCGCCGTGGTCCAAAGCCACATCATATTCGGCGGCCACGATTTTGCCCTTTTCATCACAGGCTATCCTGCCGTTTGTAAAGGTGGCCGACCTCTTCCCGGTTAGATGGTTGAATTCTTCATAGCTTAAAGTGAGCGTAACGGGCATGTTCAGGTTCTGAACTGCAGTGACGGCCAGTGCATAAGTATGAGGGCTGACTGAATAGCCGAAAGAGCCGCCTACCGTGTTGAGAATCATGCGGATATTTTCCTTGGGAATGCCGCAGGCATTGGAAACGGCCTCAATGGTCTCCGTCATGGCCTGGGATTTGCACTGTATGGTCATCATGCCGTCTTCGCCGATATAGGCCTGGACAACATCCGGCTCAATAGGCAGGTGGGGCTCATGCTGCGAATGGAAACTGCCTTCCACCACATAAGCCGCATTTTCGAAGTCTTCATCAGTGACCTCTCCCTTGAAAAGGGGCTGCTTCAAATAATAGTTGGGCAGGTCTTCGTGCAGCTGGATGGCGTTGGGCATAACGGCTTCGGGGAAGGTCATATATGCCGGCAGCTCTTCAAGGTGCTGCTTGACTTTCTTGGCTGCCTCACGGGCATGTTCTTCGGTATCGGCGGCAACCAAAGCCACCACATCGCCGCGGCGGCAGATTTTCTTGCCGGCTATAACCGGGAATTCAGTAATCCCGCTGCCCATCCGGCGCGGGGTAACGGCCGGTGCATCCAGGTT
>Ga0209537_1002220_pt1 | contig 19935 bp, 23 predicted proteins | sample BioPla4DNA1_FD_187698 | JGI IMG/M metagenome (GOLD analysis project Ga0209537, IMG submission 187698) | Biogas fermentation microbial communities from Germany - Plant 4 DNA1 (SPAdes) (version 2) | ecosystem: Engineered > Bioreactor > Anaerobic > Digestate | place: Bielefeld, North... | reverse complement strand
CTTGACGTGTTTTGGAGCCTCCGACATACCGTTTGCGACAGTCTCTCTGGTCCCGACCACCGACCAGCCCTCAAACGAACTGCCGGGGTCGAGCCCGACAACCAATCGCTGGTTATTATCCGGCTGCACTTCATAGGTCGGGATGATACAGAAGATGCCAGGTTTGTTCCAGTACGGCTTCGCCTTCCCCTGCTTGAGGAGGAGACGGGCACGTGCCGGGGTCGTCGGCATCAACGGTCTTCGATTGGTATCTGATACAGGTACACGCATGGCAGGTATTACCTTCTCCCGGTCGAACCGGGGTTACATTCCCCTTCGGCGTTGCGAGACGGGCTTAGTGCTCCAGAGAGCAGATCGGGTTTTGGCGTGCTCGGAAGAGGGACAGGCCAGGGAAGCACCCACCCGTTCATGTAGCCCGAAACGCTGCTGCAATTGATCGCCTCCGGGTCTACTGTTTGGTCTCGCTTGGCCGTTCGCAAGCCACCGGTTTCAACCGGTGGTAGTTGACCGGTGCATCCTCATCCAGACTCTTTTGGCTCGTCAGGGGGGGCGATGATCATCTTCACCTTGACGATACGCCGCCCCCGCATCTGCGCCACCACGAGCTCGATGTTGCTTTCCTCTATCCTGACCACCTCACCACGGCGGGGAATATGCCCCAGCCGGTCGATAACAAGGCCGCCGATGGTCTCGTACGAGTCAGTCAGCGGGAGATTGAGGTTCAGGTCCTCGTTGAGGTGTTCCACCCATGCCCGCGCATCAACCAGGTAAACCCCCTCCTCAATCTGCTGTACTTCAGGCTCCTCCTCATCGAACTCGTCCATGATCTCACCTACCAGTTCTTCAAGTATATCTTCGACTGTCACGATGCCGGCAAATGAGCCGTACTCGTCGAGGACGACCGCCATATGCTGTTTTTTCACCTGCAGTTCCTTTAAGAGTTCGTCGATCTTCTTGCTCTCGGGGACGAAGTAGGGCTCGTACATCAGGTCTTTGATCGTCACGTCCATCTGCCGACGGAAGGCTGCCGCAAAGATGTCCTTGACGTTTAAGAGGCCGACGACATTATCGATCTGCTCGTGATAGACCGGGATCCGGGAAAAACCGGTCTCGTTGAAGATGGAGAGGGCGTTCTCGAGCGTGCTTGTGTCCTCGATCATGACGACATCGACCCGGGGTGTCATTACCTCGCGGACCGTCGTGTCGCCGAAGCGCAACACTGAATAGAGCATCTCCCGCTCTTCTTCCTCGATGGTCCCCTCCACCTCGCCGACATCGATCCACTCCTTGATCTCCTCTTCGGTGACGACCGGTTCGGTCACCCCGGGCCTGGGGGCGAACTGCTGCTTGATGCGGTCAGAGATCCAGAGCACAGGGTAGATCACCTTTGAGAGGTAGAGGATGGGCCGGGCGACGCGGAGCGCCACTTCCTCAGTATGGCGGGAGGCGTACATCTTCGGTCCGATCTCGCCGAAGATCAGCATCAGGATAACGGTGACACCGGTCGCTATCCCGATACCAACGTCGCCGTAGATGCCGATGGCGATCGCGGTTGCGAGTGACGCCGCGGCGATGTTGACGACGTTGTTACCAATGAGGATGGTGATCAGGACGTCATCAGTCGACCGTTTCAGGGTGTCGAGCGCTTCTGCTCCGCTTCGACCCTGGTTGAGGAGCGCATGAACTTTCGCCCGGGTTATCGATATGAGAGCAACTTCTGAACTTGAGAAGAAACCCGAGAGGAGTAAACAGATAAAGAATAATATAATCTCTATGGTCACAAGGTCTACGACTACCATTTACTCCACGCCGCAGTTAACGGCTCTGTATCTATTATCCAATAAATTGTTGAGGATATATAAATTATGTTGTGCGCAGAGATTATAAAACCAGCGCTTCAGCGGAATATCGCTTCTAATACCTCCAATTCCTGCGTCAGGAGCACAATCTTCTCCTCTGAGGAGAGGGGGCCTGGAAAAGTCAAATCTTCGAGTTCCAGGGTGAGGTATCCATCGTAGCCGCGGTCGGCAAGTTCTGCGAGTACCCGGGTAGCAGAGGAGTCGTTGTGGATGGGGTGATGAGGCCGCCCGTTTCCACCAATCGCGCTTACATGGATGTTTGCTATCCGGTCTATACAGAGGTCGATGAATCGAACCACTTCTTCGCAGGATGTCATCATGGCGTGTCCCATATCCAGCGTGAACCAGAGCCAGGGTTCTCGTTCGAGCACCTCGGCAGCGTCCTCTGCCGTGGAGAGCAGGGAGTTGATCCGGGGCTCCAGGTTCTCGATCGCCACTTTCACCTCCGTCTGCCCTGCGGCCTCCCGGAGCCGGGCGATGTAGTCCTCGAACCGCCGGTAGTCGTAAGCGCTCGGGTGGCGTTTTGCCGTCCGTCTGCCGGGATGGACGGTGACCACATCCGCACCCACCCGCCCCGCCATCCGGATCGCCTCGATGGCGAAATCAACTGATATCCTGGCAACCCTTGGGTTGACGGAACAGGGATTCAGGTCGAGCGACGGTGCATGAACGTTGATCGGCGAGAGTTCCGGGTGATCAGCGATACACTGTGCAAGCTCGTCTTCGGGGAGGTTACGAAACCAGAAGTGCGGTGTCTCGACCCAGAACTCGAGGCTGTCGAGACCCGCCTCGGCGACGTAGTCAAAGATATGGTCGCACGGGTACTCATGGAAGAACATTGTCGAGACGGCGAAACGACCCATAATACTACTTGATATAAATCATTGGTCTAATAGATTTGTGATGATGTTGCGCGGGCCTTCCAGCCGTCCAGACCATTTCGGAACCCAGATTCTCGGGGTTTCAGAGGTCTCGAGGCTTATCTGTGACCTCCTCGACGATAATCGCCTGCGCCAGATCTGGGTTCGGGGGGAGGTGACCAACTATAAGAACCATGTCTCCGGTCACCGCTACTTCTCGCTCAGCGAGCAGGACGGGAGGGATTCTGCGATGATCAACTGCGTCATGTGGCGCACCTACGCCTCAGGGCTTGGCTTTACACCAAAAAATGGTATGGATGTCCTTGCCTGGGGATCCGTGGAGGTCTACGAACCGCACGGAAGGTACCAGCTGATTGTCCGGGAGATGCTTCCGGCAGGCCTTGGTGAGCGTCACCTGCTGGTCGAGCGCTGGAGATGCGAGCTCGAGGCCGAGGGGCTCTTCTCCCCCGAGCGGAAGCAGTCCCTGCCCGCCTTCCCGCGCCGGGTCGGTGTGGTTACCTCCCCGACCGGTGCTGCGGTGAGGGATATCCTCTCAGTCATCTCCCGGCGGTATCCAGCCACTGAGGTGATTCTCTCCCCAACGGCTGTCCAGGGTGACGGGGCGCATACCGAGATCGCGGAAGCGATCCGGAGGATCGACGGGCTCGCAGACGTGATCATCGTCGGCCGCGGCGGTGGGAGTTTTGAGGACCTCTTTCCCTTCAACCACCCGGACGTTGTGCGGGCTGTCGCCGCTTGCGGGACGCCGGTGATCAGCGCCGTCGGGCATGAGGTGGATGTCACGCTCTGCGATTTTGCCGCGGATCTGCGGGCGCCGACACCGTCGGCCGCGGCGGAACGGGCCGTGCCCGATCGCCAGGAAGTGCTCCAGGAACTGCGCGGATACGAGAAGAGGATGGAAGCGCTCCTCTCTCACCGCATCGAGGCCCTGGGGCGCGAGGTCGGGGATCTGCGGGCGCGTATGCATCCCCGGCGACTCGAACGCAGGGTTCACGAACGGATGCAGCGCCTCGCCGAGCATGAGGAACTGCTCAGGCGGGCTGCGCTTTCCCGGGTGCGGCAGGAGCGCTCCAGGCTCGCTGAGGTCCGGGCGGATCTCGAGGGGAAGGACCCGCTCGCAATCCTCGACCGGGGCTACTGCATCGTTGAGTCGGACGGGAAGATCGTGAAGAATGCTGGAGACCTCAGTCCGGGGGAACGTGCGGTTCTGCGGATGAAGGGGGGCCAGTGCAGGGCTATTGTGGAGGAGATCACCTATGACAAAGACATTTGAAGAGATGCTCGAAGAACTGCGGGAGATTGTCCGGAAGCTGGAAGACGGAGGTGGAAGCCTTGAAGAGAGTATCGCCATGTACGAGCGCGGCGCCCTCCTCGTGAAACAGTGCGAGGATCTCCTCAACGAGGCCGAGATGAAACTCACCGAGCTTGGTCGGGACCGTTGAACCGGTAGAATCCTGGTGGGATGCCGATCTCGAACCGCACGCCCTCGCCCGGTTCCCCGGTCTCCTCTATGGTGATGTCGGTGATCGCGAGGATCTCCCGGACAAGAAAGAGCCCAAGCCCGGTCTGCCTCCCAACCCCTCGCCTGAATATCTCCTCTTTTTCCGGGTAGGGTATGCCGATGCCGTTGTCCTCGTAGATGATGCTGATTCCCGGATCTGATTCTTCAGGAAAGACCCGTATCTGGGTGACGCCTCCGCCGTGCCGGAGCGAGTTATCGATGAGGTTTGCAAAGACCCTGACGATGAGGGGGTCGGCATAGACCTCAAGATCACCGGTCCGCACCTCGACGGTGATCTGCCCGGAATCGAGCCCGGCCGCCGCCTGCCTGATGATATCTGAGACGTCCTGCCACTTCGGGGAAGTTACACCGATATCCCGGTACTCCCCGGTGAAGATCATGTAACGCCTTATATCACGGATTGCTTCCTCCTCTTTCTGATAGTACCAGAGCAGTTCCGGGTCGTCAGTCTGCTCACGGGAGAGGTCAATGTAGCCAGAGAGCACGTTAAGCCGGTTTAAGATGTCGTGTCGGGTCACGTCAGAGAGCAGGTTGAGTTTCCGGTTCGCGAGGAGGAGCGCTTCCTTCGCCATCCGTGCGTCGCTGATGTCCCGGCCCACCGACTGGTACTCGATGACAGAGCCCTGTTCATCGAAGAACGCCATATCGGTCCACTGATGCCACTGGGTCCTGCCATCAGTTGTGACCACCCGGTGATTGGTCGTCAATACCGGGTGATCCGGGGTGAGAGAGGTAAAGGTCTGCTGGATCCGGGCCAGGTCGTCGGCCGGGACGGCTGAGGCGTAATGCCGCCCGATGAGGTCTCCTCGTGGAGTCCCGGTATATTGGCCGTAGACATCGTTCACGAAGGTGATGGTACCGTCCGGGCGCCAGCGGCAGATCATCTCGGTCTGACCCTGAATGACTCTCCGACACACTTCCCCGCTTTTCTGGAGGGCTTTTTCGGCCTTCCGGCGGTCTGAGATGTCACAGATGTGGATGGAGATGCCCTCACGGGTGGGAATGGCGCGCACCTCAAAGAAGTGGTCTTGACCATGCAGGTGAAACCTGCACTCATTCGCGCCGGGCCGACCGGTCTCGAGGACCTCCCGAAAGAGCCCGATAATCGTCTCATTTCGGAGATCAGGGTAGGCGTCGTAGATGCTCTTTCCGAGGACCTCCTCGGGGTTGCCAGAGAGGCGGGCCGCCGCTCGATTCCGGGAGATGATACGCCCCTCCCGGTCCAGGGTGATGAAGGCGTCGCTGATGTTCGCGGTCAGTTCCTGGTAGTACTCCCTGCTCTCGCGGAGAGTTTCTTCAACCTCTTTCTGCCCAGATCGATCGTGGATGGACCAGAGGTACTCGACCATCCCGCCGGCGGGGTCGCGTGAGATTGAGACCGCCACGGCGGCCGGGAAGGTGCTGCCGTCTCGCCTGAGTATCGAGAACTCCTGCACCGGGACCTCTTTGCCCTGCGCGAGCGTTGCAATCACAGACTGGAAGGCCGGGATGCACCCGGGGTGGAGGAGCGTGACGAGGGGGATTCTCTGCACTTGGTCGGGGGTAAGGTCGAGCAGCGCACCCGCGGCCAGGTTCGCCTCCAGGATGGTCCCATCCGGCGCGGTGCAGAGGTATGCGGCCGGAAGGTGGGTGAGGCGACCCCGGTACCGCTGGCACTCAGCGTCAATGCTCCGGATGCCGACGATCAGCGCATCTACCTGGTCGTAGATCTCGCCAGCGAGCGGTCTGAGCAGGAGCAGGTCCCCGGTGGGGGTGGCACCCGCGCTGGTTTTGATCGGACGGATGTGGCGGTCGAGTGCCTCCAGGAGCTCAAGGAGGTCTTCGAGCGCCGGGGTGAGCGGTCGCATATCTCACCTGTTCCTCGCATTGGAGTGCATAAATCTATCCCTGTGGGCAGAGCTACAACCTGGTGACACCAAAAAACAACCCAAAATAGGGGTTATTTTTCTGGTGTTTGTAAACAACTGCCTCACCTTCCAGGTGTCCCAGACTCCTCGGTTCCGGCGGCTGCCGGGATCAGGAGGTCTCCGGTACCTCGACTTCAAGCTCGATTACCAGTTCCTCCCCCCGCCGGAGGGCCTCGATGAACTCTCGGGGGAGCGCGGCTGCAACGTGATCAGAATGGATGCCGACAGTCCGGTCCGAGATGAAGTCGCTTCGCCGCCAGACAAGGTCTGCGGGGTGGTCCAGGGTGAACGCCGCGCTTCCTCGTGACCTGACTACAACGGTCTGGCCGCCGGCAACAAGGCGGGTCGTAAGCACCGCCCGATCGTCGCGAAGAAGTGCTTTTAGGTCGGGGTTGAGATCAGCGGCACCTTTGTCTGCGGCGATACCGATGATACAGTCACCCGATAGTGTCAGCGTCTCGTCCCTTGTCACCTCAAACGTCGTCGGGTGGGTGCCCTGGACCAGCGGGTGCCCCCGTGCCCGAACGATATCCCTCGCCTTCATGCTTAATTAGGAGAGGGATTCTATTGCTAATGAATGATTACTATCGTCTGCCCTGCGTGTAGGGAGGAGTGTGAGCACCAGGTTCTCAGGGAGGCTGCCGAAATGGTTGTGCAGTGCAGCGAGTGCGGCCACGTCCACCGGGTGCCACGGCCTCCCGAACCGCCTATTCTCATCATAAAAACGATCGTGAGCCGGGAGACTGAGTCGCAGGTCTGCAACGTGGAGATGCTCGTCGACGAGGTTGTGACTCTTGGAGACCATATCGTTGCAGAGTGTGGGGATGAGGCGATCGGGGTCGAGGTTACCGGTATCGAGGCCGGGGAGAGGAGGGTTCGCCGGGCAGAGGCCAGGGAAGTGACAACCCTCTGGACGCGGGGGATCGAGCAGGTCGTGGTGAGGGCGTCGGTCCATACCGGGCGCACGACCATCCCGCTCTACCAGACTGTGGAGGGAGAGGAAGAGTTCGTCGTCGGGGAAACCTATGTCTTCGGCGGGCGGCGGATCAGGATATCGCAGATAAAACTCCGTGACGGCCCGGTAATGCGAAAAGAAGGCTGGAGAACTGTTGCCCACCGGATAAAAAGGATCTACGGCTACCTCGAGGGGCGCCCCCCGGGACGGTGATCCTCTGGTCGGGGATTTTGGCTCATCCGTGTTTTTGCCGCTCCGCGGGCCAGGACCTGGCACGCAGCCCTGCACCCGATATGCACCGAACACCTTTTCCCATGATAACCGTTCCCCGTCCGAGTGATTGCGGATCCTGGTTTCATACTCTTCCGGAACAGGGCCTCTCTCATGGGAGGGGAGACTTGCACGCGCGCTAACTCCACCTCTTATCCTGGCCGCGCAGGGGAAGAGTTTTGCCAGCCGCGTCACGCACACAGCCCCTCTATCCCTCTTGGGATAGATAGCCCCATACACCACAAAAAGAGAATTGCGGCACCGGGTTACCCGGGCAGGTGCCGGCGGATAGCAGCCTCGAGGTCTTCACGGTGGACGAACCCCTCCATCCGCTCCCTGACTTTATCATCCTCGATGACAAGGGTTGTAGGGGTTACCCGGAGCTGATATTTCTTGATATACTGCGGGTTCTTCACGGCATCGATCTGCTCGATCACGATCCCGAGGCGCTGCCTCACCTCATCGAGGACTGGAGCCTGCTCCTCGCATCCCATGCACCCTTCCTGATAGAAGTTTATCACTCTTACCGCCATATATGGCAAGGACGCAGGGAGACTATAAAAATTTGTAGGGTGCTGATGCTGTTACCCGGTTATACCGTAGAGCGTGACCTCAGCGCTGCCGTAGCGGTAGGTGATGACCATTGAGTCCGGGGTCTTTGCGGTGACTTTGCCAAGCCGCAGTGCGGGTGTTACAGCGGTCTCGTTGCCCACCGGAATCTCGGGCGTTAAAGTCAGCCCGAGCGGAACCAGGTCACCCACGTTCCACTCGGTTATGTCGAGGCCAAGACCTTCTGCGTCCTCTTCACTCAGGCTCTTTTCGAGTTTATTCACCCCATAGGAGAATCTGACGGTCTTCATCTCGCCGGCCCGCATCCCGACGAGCGCCTCAGAGATGGCGTTCATCTCAAAGCCGAGGAGAGAAAAACCAGAGAACTCGCTGATCCGGGGGTACAGGATCGGTATGACGGTGATATTCTCACCCGAGACCTGTGAGCCGACCGCGACCTCCAGGCCATCCGAGAGGAGAAGACCATAGTTTCCCTTGTTGTATTCTCTCTCCAGGAGTTTCTGGTCGGTTGTTACGATGGGGCGACCGTCTTCATCACGGATGGTGTAGCCAATCAGTGCGGTGTCGCCAACCTGGGCAGTCTGACCCCTGTTAAACATTGGGGCAAAGTAGGAGCCTACCATAGCCACCGCAACAAGCAGGGCGATTCCTACGTAGGCCCATTTCATCCCGGACTTATCGTCGCCTTTCGAGCCCTTCTGCTGAGTCTTTTTCATTGCGGGTACAATCACCTTCCGATAAAATAAAGTAGTATTGTCCTGCATGGTCGGGTGTGGCTATTGCCGCAATAGATATGTTTATATAGTATCATGACTAACTTATGGTTAGCCTGGGTATCTCAATCACCCGGGCCGCTTTGGGAAATAGGGGTGATGAAATATGGTAAGAATCCAGAGGATGCCTTACAGGACAATATGGCAGGATTTCGATGACCTCATGGCCGAGATGGAGAGCAGGTTCCAGTCCCTGCTTGGGGGAATCGGCGTGCGGGGCGAAGATATCAGAGGCCGGGCCGTCCCGGCGATCGGGGATTTCCGCGTGGATGTCAGGGACCACGAAGACAAAGTGATCGTCGTCGCCGATCTCCCCGGGGTCGAGAAAGAGAACGTCACTGTCAGGCTCATCGATCCGCGGCGCCTGGAGATCAGAAGCCGGCGGGCAGGAGAGAGCACGGAGGAGGCCGCAGACTTCTTCATGCGGGAGCGCGTCTACGGTGAGATGAGCCGCACGGTGATGCTTCCCGCCGAGGTGACCGAGGAGGGCGCCACCGCTTCGTTCAAGAACGGTGTCCTCGAGGTCCAGTTGAAGAAAGTACCGGTCGAGGCCGGGACAACAATCCCCATCGAGTAATCTTTTTATCTGAAACGCATATGAGGCGGACCGAGAGACTGCACGGAATAAAAACGACCTCCTGGCTGGAGGTGGCTGCAGGATAGGCTCGCCCCGGGCGGTGGACCGTGGTGGCTATCACACCGGGATGAGGTAGATCCAGAACATTTTATTTCGAGCACAAGATCAACCCCAAATCGAAGGGCAAGCCTTCTCTACCCCGGGAAATAGCCACCCAAACCGTTTTTGTCAGGCATGTCTGTGTCCACACGGGCATCACGTGGTTTTCCTCGTAAACCAATCATGGCAACGATCGCTGCAACTGATACTTTCATCGATCAGATCGTGTACAGGCTCGCTGGATAGACCACAGAAGTGATTGACGCCGTCGATAAATCAGAGTTATCACTAACTGTGACACAGAGCGCTGTCCCTCTGAATGAGGAAGTACCGGGTGACAATAATCAAACTGGCGGCAAGGAGTCACTCTATTCTCAATTCATCTGGTATTACCATAATGCCATCAGAACAGACCGTCGCTCCAGCAACAACATTTATACACTCAAAACTTTATCCTAAAGTTAGCCCCAGTGCCCGGATCGCTCTGGGGCTATTTCATACAACAGGAGCGATGGAGATGGCAAGAATTGAACGAGGACCATATCGGACAATATGGCAGGATTTTGACGATCTCATGGCCGAGATGGAGAGCAGGTTCCAGTCCCTGCTTGAGGGAATCGGTATACGGGGAGAGGAGATCAGGGGCCGGGTCGTCCCGGCGGTCCGGGACTTCCGCGTGGATGTCAGGGACCACGAAGACGAAGTGATCGTCGTCGCCGATCTCCCCGGGGTCGAGAAAGAGGACGTCACCGTCAGGCTCACCGACCCTCGGCACCTGGAGATCAGAAGCCAGCGGGCAGGAGAGAGCACGGAGGAGGCCCCGGACTTCTTCATGCGGGAGCGCGTCTATGGTGAGATGAGCCGCACGGTGATGCTTCCCGCCGAGGTGACCGAGGAGGGCGCCACCGCTTCGTTCAAGAACGGTGTCCTTGAAGTCAGGCTGAAGAAAGTACCAATCGAAGTCGGGGTAACAATCCCCGTCGAGTAACCATTTTTTTCACTCTTCCATCATTTCGACCGAACAATTCATCTCGAGCCAGCGTGACACTATCATGATGGAGAGGAAGAAGGTCAAGGACTACATGACCTATGATGTCGTCACAGTCGACGCCCACGGGACGGTCAGGGACGTCATTGAAGCCATAAAAAAGACCCGCCATGACGGCTTCCCGGTTGTCGAAAACTCAAATGAGGTGGTAGGCTACATCTCGGCCAGGGACCTCCTCTTTGCCCATCCGGCAACACCAATAGAACAGGTGATGTCCCGTCACCTCATCGTCGCCGATCCTGATATGAGCATCAACGATGCAGCTCGTGTCATATTCCGGTCCGGAATCCAGAAACTTCCGGTCGTCGATGAGGACAATAAACTCATAGGAATCATATCGAACTCTGATGTCATCAGGTCCCAGATCGAACATGTCTCGCCTGAAAAGGTCTTCAAGTTCATTGAGACCCTCAAGAAACTCTACGGGATCGAGCCGACACTAAAGCGGGGGCCGGTCCCGATCGACGAACTCCTGCCCACCCAGTCAAAGATCTACGCAGACGAACTGGAAGGGCGGATGTACGAGATCAAGAAAGGGCTTGCTGAACCGCTCATCGTCGTCAGGCGGCCGGACCGCTGGATCCTGGTCGATGGGCACCACCGGGCAATAGCGGCAAAGCGGCTCGGAATCAAGAACCTCGATGCCTACATCATCGAGGTCGGGGAGGATATTGAGCTTGGGATGGAGCGGACGGCACGGGCGCTGAACCTCCACACGCTCGATGACATCAAGATCCTCGATTACGCCCGCCACCCCCTTGTCGCGCTGACACACCGGCTTGTGCGGCACGGTTAGCACTCCGGGCGTCTTATAACCCCGCGCATTGCAAAAATAAGATGAAATAGTCGCCCACTATGAGCCCTCAATCCGGAGGTCGTAGTCTTCGTTCAGGACGTGCTCTTTCACGACCGTTCCCTCCGAGACGACAACCTCCGGCCAGACCCTGATCCCTGAATGGATGACCACACCGCTTTTCAACACGGCGTGCGGCCCGATGACCGTGTCGTGCTCGATGTTGCACCCGCTGCCGACGAGCGTATCGTTATCGATGATGCTTCCGCTGATGGTGCTGTCCCTGCCGATCACCACCCGGTTATAGATGGACGAGGAGAAGATCTTGGCGTTGCTCTTGATGATGCATCCTTCCCCGATGCTGGTATAGGGCCCAATGATGACGTTCTCCTCGATGATCGTCCCGGTGCCTATCGAGACTGGCCCGATCACCCGGGAATGGGCGGCAACCGAGACAGAGCTCCCGATCTGCGCGGGGCCCATGACACGGGCGCCCTTGATATAGAGATCGCCGGAGATATTGGTGAACCGGATGTCCTGGAGTTTCCACCGTTCCGCCGCCCGGAGCGACTTCGGGCTGCCGACGTCAGACCAGTTGCCGCGGGCAAGCCAGCCCTTCAGGGTATACCCGCCCTCCATCAACTGGGGAAAGAGGTTCCTGGCGAAGTCAAACTTCTCACCGGACGGGATATGGTCAAAAATCTCGGGGTTGCAGACGTACATGCCGGTGCTCGCGAGGTTTGAGAAGATCTCTCCTGGGCTTGGCTTCTCCTTGAACCGCTTGATCTGGTAATTCGCATCGATCTCAGCGATACCATATTCAGTGGGGTCGTCGATGCTGATCAGCCCGATGGTGGTGATAGAGTCGTTATTGAGGTGCTCGCGGTAGAACTCGAGCAGGTTTAAGTCCACCACATGATCACCACCGACAACGAGGAACGGTTGTTCCTCAAGATATTTCTGGGCGTTCTTGACGCTTCCTGCCGTCCCGAGTTTTGTTTTTTCATGGACGTAGGTGACGTCGACCCCAAAGAGCGACCCGTCTCCGAGCGCTTTCTCGATTGCATCACTCATGTAACCAAGCGTGATCACCACATCGTTGAACCCGAGGTTGGAGAGGTGTGAGACCAGATGCTGGATCGAGGGTTTGTTGACGATCGGAATACAGGGCTTGGGACGCCCGAATGTGAGGGGGCGGAGCCGTGTGCCCTCCCCTCCGCACATTATGCACACCTTCATGGCACTCCGTTGTGCGCGCATTGATTTAACCCTATTGGGGGGAAAATCAACACGGTTCCTCGCACTGGTTGCAGGTTGAAGCAGGAGACAGAGATCTGTGCGAACCGGTTCAGGAGAGACGCGAACGGCTGCGGGATCACGCGGGGTCTGGTTGATCTTTGTATTGCAGTCGATGCAGGAGGAGCACTTCGATCATGCCCCGGATCTCACCTAATCGGTCGCTTTCCATTCCCCATGAGGTGGAGCGAAAGGCTGCACAAAGCGGGCTCTTCCCCGGGCTACCCCATACAGTGGTCCGTGGTGGCTACACTTGATTTGGGGCTCTCCGCCCGCGAGCAGAGGCTTGCGATCGCCATCGGTGTCGGCGCCGAAATCGGCATGATCTTTATGGCACCCCTGGGAGGGGTGATTCTCGCTGCGGAGATCCCTTATAAACAGGACTTCGAGACCAAAGCGATTGTTCCTGTGTTTCTGGCTTCCGTCATGTGAACTACCCCGACCTGTTGGCCGCGGTCTTCCCGCTCATGCCGCCGCGAACCCCGTAAGATGACATGCTCCCGGTTGGTACTCCTCCTCCCGCTTGCGAAGATCCTGAGGACATCACTCATCATCGTCCCGGCGGGAGCGGTGGCGTCTTCGCGCCTGGATTGGTGATAGGCGGGTCGGTTGGCGGCGCCCTGGGATCCCTGCTACATCTCGCGCTCCCGGGGGTTGTGCCTGTCGAATCAGTGTCGGTCTTTCTCATCGTTGGTATGATCGTTCTCTTCGGCGCGATCTCCCACGCACCGATTGCAATGACCGGCGACTTCTCCCTGCTCGTGCCGGCGGTGTTTCCGGTACTTGACAGGGAAGGGAGACTGGTTGGCATCATCGCTCTCGATGATATCAGGGATAACCAGATGAACGATGAGTTGCCGGTGAAGAAAGCCATGACATCACGGATATTCACTGTTCATCATGTCTGTACGTTACGCGAGGCCCCAAACCTGATGGTTGAGCACGATATTCATCATCTGGCCGGTTGTTTCAGTAGACGATCCAAGACAACTCTCAGGATTCATCACCCGGACAGATATCATGAAGGCCTACGTCAGGAAAGCGTCACAATCGGCAGGACGGTACTGCCATACCGCGGGTCCATTACCCTGATCGAACCGGGTACGGCGGCAGGAAAAACCCCTGGCGGGAAAGGAATGACCGATGTTTGATGATTGGTCTCCGGTCGCCGCGTGTCGCTCCTTCGACTGGAACCAGCATCTGCGGATTCAGATCCCCCGGATGGGACCCAGAGAGTTCCTCAAGTCCGGTCTGGACGGCGTGAAGGAGGACCGGGTTTTGAGATCTCCGGGGGCAGCAGGGGTTCTCCCGAACCTTTATCCTATGTCGCAGAGAGAGTTCTGGAGGATGGCACTGTTTGAATGTACGCTCTGCGGGAAGTGCTGTATGCACGCGGGCAGCGAACTCATCGTGGTCGAGAAGAGGCTCACGAGCCGCGACTACCTCTGCAGGCAGAAGATCGTCGGCGGCACGTTCCGCGCAAGGGTGGAGGAGCGGTTCCTTGATATCTTCAGGGACACTTCAGAGAACGATGCGCACCCCTCCTGGTGTCCTTTCTTGCGGAGCCACCCGGAAAAAAAAGGAAAGTACGTCTGCACCATCCACGGGAGCCGCCCCCCGGTCTGCCGGACCTACATCTGCTGCACCATGCGGATATTTGCTGGTGACGGGCGGGAGGTCGGGAAGGTTAAGGGGCGAAGGAGCCTCGTCACCGAGGATGCCGCCCTGCGCAGGTGCTGGGACGAGTCGGTTGTACCGCTCAAGATCGATAATGACGTTGTCTGGCGCAGTGACGCTACAGCGGTCCTTGGTCGTGCGGGATACCGGGTTGAGGCCTATGAGTGACCACCGCGGCACCCGGCGCCTGCCGGTCATCCGGGGCCAGGTGCAGTGCACGCCAGATAAGGTTGTCTCCATCGATCTGTGCGGGTTCTGTGTTCACTCTGCCCTTGTCGTCGTTGGGGGAGAAGAAGTGCCGTCACCGGCACGCGCCTACTGCAGCCGATGCCGGGTTACGTCCGGTGTCGTCGATATGGCGAAGGTCGAGGCGGTTGTCTGCGATGACGTCCGGGGAGAGGGATTCCGGAGCATCACGAGTATCATCAGCTGAGTGCGTTGAATCATCTTTTGACGAGTTTTGGTGCGTGAGGCAGATCGTCGATACTCCTCGTTCTTTGTGTCTTCGCGTGAGGCAACCTTATGTGGTTCGCAGATTGCGCTGGCGCAAGAGAGAGATCATTTCCGCCAGAACTCCCAGGGATGTTTTGTCTGGAACGGAACACCCTTTGCCTCCTTGTTCCAGTCGGTCTCGATCGTGTGATGGACCAGCCGAACCTCGTTACGGAGCTCAATGAGGATCTCTTTGATATCCTCAAGTTCACGCTGGAGAACATTCAGCTCTTCAGACGAATGCTGCTGTCGCACCGGCGGCGGCATCTTGCCATCCTTCTGACAGACAAGACCAGCCTCTATCAGTTCAAGGATCGCCTCGTTCCGGTCGAACGCATGATCCCTGGCGAACTGATCGATCTGCTCCAGCAGGCCGGGGTCGAGCGCAAACGAGCATCTCATCACCATAGATTCTCCCACTCCTGTGACTGGTCCCCCGACTTCAGAGGGGGCATCCCGGAATGTTATCCCTGAGATTGCAGCCCAATCTCATAATACTGATCGCGATCCAGGACGAGCCTGCAATGGGGGCAGGAGTGGACTCGATCAGAAAAGGGTCTTTTTGACAATCATCCCGCATCGGGGGCGCTGCTGTGATGTGTTTCCGGGATTCACCAGGACCACGTGCGAGCCAGCATCTTCCGCAATGCCTCCGGGTGATCATGATAAGTAACACCGTAGGCGAGAACGGCCTATAATGGTATCGGTTGACGGGCTGTATCCCGCCAGTGAAATGGCGGGGATCAGCCGCGTTTTGACCCTGAGAGACCTTCTTTCTTCGAAGGCGCTGACGTATCATACTCATCTCCCTTTGAGGTTTTTGATGCGTGAGGCGGATCGTCAATACGCCTTCCCGGGAGCTCCGCAAACTTCCGCATGCGGCAGCCCGGGGTATGTGTAAGGTACCTCGGATCACCTTCACCTGGTTTGTCTCATGAGTTGCATCTCTGGCTATTGTGTCTGCCGCCGCATCCTGCCTGCGACATCCGCCCCTGTATAACCGTCTCCTCTCGGCAAAAAAAGATGTCCGGGTTTTCCTGGAGAACAACCCGGGTTCAACTGATATGTTCCATGCTGTATCCTTTCTGGGCGAGCAGTTCCTTCACCCGCTCGCGATGGTTGCCCTGCAGCTCGATAGAGGAGTCCTTAACCGTACCGCCGCAGGCCAGTTTCGCTTTCAGGAATTTTGAGAGGTCTTCGAGGTCGATATCATAGGGATCGAGCCCTTCGATGACCGTGACCTCTTTTCCGTACCGCCGCCTGTTTATCTTTACGCTGATTCTCTGCTGTTCCTTTGCAACTTCTTCACAGATACACAATTCCTTTGGCAGTCCACAAGTTGGACATATCCCACCGTTCATTGCATGTACCTTTCAGCTCTCGTTATATATTATCATCGATCAGCAGAAGATCCCCAGGTAAAACCGGGGATGAATTGCGTCTTTGCTCTCTCGTTCCTTGTTGCTGGCTGTAGCCAGCTGTTCACTGCTTTCTGCTGATACCCCTCCTGCTGTTCCGAGACATGGTACGAGGGAGACCCGGTTGTCCCCGCTTTAGCATATCCCTGATCTCGAGGTGTTGCTGGAAGAGTTGTTTTGTCGCCACCCTTTTTGAGGACTCAGGATTCCGATCCCGTCCTCAGGTTCGTATCTCCCGGGCGCACGATCGCGAAACCACCCCCACAAACAAGAGTTCCTTCTGCAACCCTCATACCCGCCTGTCCTCCGCGCTGCCTTGAAAAGAATGGGCGATACGACGTTTGTCTTCCAGCGGGCCGGGATCACGTTCCGCGCACCACTGTAATCCTCAAGATGTCAACTCTTCTCCGGTCGAGACTTTCAAGATAGAGGCCACATGCTCAAATGTACCCGCAAGAACAACGATATCCCCCTTCATCGACCGCACGCCGGTTGGCGACACCGAGCAGGCTGCAATCCGATCCTCGCTTGTGCAGGAACCTCCCGGCAGAGATCAGAGGTTACAATCGTCTTTTCCTCCTCATGCGATCTCGCCTTCACATCATATTTCAGCGAGAACCGGAGCACCAGGCCCCCCATTATCCAGTTCCACCAACGATGCCCCGTTCTTCACTGATCTATCAGTGGTTTTAGAATACTTTCTAGCGTCTCGAGACTCTGGACGCCCACCAGTTTCCGGATAAGGGCCCCGTCTTTCTCGATAACGAGCGTGGGTACAAACTGGATGTCATATCTTGCGGCGTACCGCCGTGTCTGTTCGGAGTCGGTACCAACATCGATCTTTCTAATCTCGACCTGGTCGCCCATCTTCTGTTTGAGCTTGTCAATGATCGGTGACTGCAGGTGGCACGGACCACACCACTCCGCGTAGAAGTCCATTAAAACCGGCTTTCCCATAGGTAACCCCATTCAAACACTGTGTATGAGCGGGGCAATAAAGGTTATTGTGGGGTTGTTATTTTGAGAGGATCTCCATGATTACTCTCCCGTACGCAGGCCTCGTGATCAGGATACCAACCAGGGTACCAAGTATGGTGATGATGGCAAAGCCTCTAAGGGTGGAGAGGTCCATCAACGCCAGCGGAAGCATGGCGATCAAGATCGTCGCCGCAGCCACGGCGATGATGCCGAAGGCTCGTCCGTAGCGTTTCATGTAGAGGTTCGGTGACGGGACGCGTCCTTCGTGGAGAACCTCGTCTGTGATAATGACAAGCTGATCGATCCCGGTACCCACCACCGCAATCAGGCCTGCTATGGAGGCGAGATCCAGTTGCTGGATGAACCGGGCGATGCCGAGCAGTATGATGATCTCGGAGAGGTTGATGATGAGCATCGGGATCACGATCGAGGGCTCGCGGTAGCGGTAGTAGATGACGATCCCCACTGTGAGCAGCGCGAGCAGCCCGGCAAGGAGAAGCATCATCTTGAACTGCTCACCAAGCGCCGCCGGGACCGATCCGGATCCGACAATCTCCACCTTCACCGGCAGGGCACCGGCACGCAGGTGGATCTCGAGTGTCATCGCATCCTCAAGCCCCGCATCGCCGCGCCCGGTGGTGGCCGAGAGCGACCTGACCGGGCCCGACCGGAGCTGTGCCGCGAGGTCGCCGTTGAGCGGAGCGCTGTAGACGGTCTCGTTGTCGAGGAGCATCACGAGGTGGTGATCTCTCGGGTTGTCAACTGCTCCGTGTCTGAGAGCAGCCTCGCGGAAGGCCTCTGCACCCGCATCGGTGAGCGTGAACCCGACGCCCCACTCCTGGGTGTAGGGATCTTTCTGCGGCACACCGACGCTGGTGATCTGGTCCCCGAAGAGGACATGTTCGGTCTGGTTCCCGGTCGTCTGGATCCTGATTTCGAACATACCCTGCTTGCCGACGATCTCCTGCGCGGTCGTCATATCCACACCGGCAAGTTCTATCCGGGCATACTGCGGGTACTCGCTCCCTGTCGGGGTGAGCAGGTTGATCTTTGCATCCTGCATGCCGAGGGCGTTTACCTTCTTGCTGAGGATCCGTTTCACGTCATCGGCGGTGTACCGGGATACGCCCTTGTGGTAGGTGACGATCTTCGCGCCAGATTCCGCAAATATCGGTTCGAGATCAGCCCGGGAGACGTTCTTCCGAATCTCAAGGTGGTCTGCATCGATCTGGATGACATCAGCCTCCAGACGAGTCTGGAGGTTCTCTACGAGGTCCTCGATCGGTTTATCGGTGGAATACCCCACAACCACAGCCTGAAACTCCATCTGCAGCCATGAGCCGCCTTCGAGGTCGAGACCGAGCTGGAGGTTCCCTTCAAGCCCTTTCTCTAGGTTTAGAGGGACCAGGTAGATGCCCGCGAGGGAGCCGATGACCAGCACGACCAGCAGGGCAACTCGCCAATCTTTTATGAGATTGATGATGGTTTCACTCTTCATTTCTTACCGCTCCGAAGGACGTATTCCTTGAGAATCCCGGCGTTCAGCATCCAGGTATTCATCAGGTCGACGAAGAGCCCGATGAGGAGGACGCTTGCGATCTCGCTGATGATCTGGATCTGCCCCGCCGTGGAGACGACCCACATGGCAGCGACCGCCGAGAGCGTCGTCGTCGTCATGATGATCCCGGTTCTGAAGGCCCCGGAGAGCTTTTCGTCAAGTTTTCCCCTGCGCTTGAGCACCCGGGTGGTCAGCAGGATGTCGCTGTCCACGGAGTAACCGATCAGCATCAGCAGGGCCGCTGTCGTCCCGAGGGAGAGCGGGATGCCGATGACATTCATGATTGCGGCGGTGATGACGATATCTGAGAAGGCAGCAAGAACGACCGCGCCCGCCGGTACCAGACTCCGGAACGCGATGAGGACGACGATGGACATACCGATAAACGAAAGAAGTACGGCAAAGAAGGCCTGGCGCTGGAGCGTCTTTCCGAACATCTCCCCGATCTGGTCCACTTTCGCATCAGGATATCTCTCGTTGATGAGCACGATCAGGCTCTGGTACTGGGCATCGTCCATGGGCCCAAACTGGATATACTTCCCGTTGCCAATGCCTTCTCCCACTGATATCAGTGGGTAGCCTGAGAATGTCGCCTCGATCGTCTCTCTGCTGTCGGAGGTGAACACTGTGACCGCCGTTCCTCCCGCAAAGTCGATACCCGGCTGCAGGGGCAGACCGGTGGTGAGCGTGGTGTAGCCAAGCACCATCCCGGCAATGAGGAGAAGAACGAGGGGCAGCGTTATCATCTGCCGCGGAGTGTATTTGTTAATGTCATATCTGACGAATTCCATGCCGTAGTAGTGTACGATTGTGATAGGTTAAAGGGTTGCTCATGGGGATGACGTGAGCATCGGGTTCGGCTCGGGTAGTCTTGATATGCCCCAGAAATCATGTCAACTACTCCCTTCTCCTGTTGGGGGTATGATATCGTGAGGGGTGCCATGCTCTTCACGGGCTTTGCGATTCAACTTCTGCTCCCCCGCCGCGCAGCCTTGCGCGGCGTGGGGGAGAACCCCCTCTGCGGTCCAGTGCCCGCCCGGGTCGACCACCAGAACAGGAACAGGGGTGAACTACCCCGCGCTCTCGGGCGGGGCTTCCTGCTTCATTCTCCTCCCTATCGGGAGCGAGTCCACAGGCTCAACGGTGCGTTCCACACCTGATACCCCAACAAGATTCTGATCTTGTAAGGCAAATTTCTTGATATTGATCGCCGCGTTGATGTCGCGGTCGTGGTGGGTACCACAGTCAGGACAGATCCATTC
>Ga0209537_1002217_pt1 | contig 19963 bp, 23 predicted proteins | sample BioPla4DNA1_FD_187698 | JGI IMG/M metagenome (GOLD analysis project Ga0209537, IMG submission 187698) | Biogas fermentation microbial communities from Germany - Plant 4 DNA1 (SPAdes) (version 2) | ecosystem: Engineered > Bioreactor > Anaerobic > Digestate | place: Bielefeld, North... | reverse complement strand
TATAAAACATATTCAAAACTTTAATAAAAATTGTTTGTTAGTCAATGTAATTAAATTACATTTACTCTAACTGGGTGTAACCCTACACCCTCTATCCCATTTGCAAAAGCATTTGGGAATACTTTTTTCATTATCTGATAAGAACCATTCACATCAGCATTTATTAATTTACCTTTATTACTTTTAAATAATCCTCTATAAATTCTTCTAGACTTATTATAATTTTCTTTTATAGGCAATTCATTATCCAAAAAACTTGTTCCACTTGTATAACTTTCTTCTGTAAGTATTACTTTTATACCTACATTTTCAGCTTTATATATTACCTTATTAATAAAATCTTGATGAGGAATACCTACAAATGATTGATTAATTCTTTTACTTAATTCACTTTCTCTTTTCCAATCTTTATTATTACCTATAACTATTGTATTAACATCTAAGCTTAAAGCATAATCTACTACCCATTTACTAGCTTTGTGTATAAAGTCATTAACTTTGTTATTTCTTTTCATGGTTAACTTATTCATTCTATTAGTATAGTCAAGGTTGTTCATTCTTTTGGCTATTTTTCTATAATGGCTCATTTGTTTATTATAGTATTGATTAATTGATTTTAGACCTTTACCATTCAGTATTACAGGCATTTTACCTATATTATTACTTATGGTTGCAAAGTTATCTAAACCAATATCAATACTTATATACTTGCCATTATCTTCTTTTAATTCTGGTACTTCAACCCTATAAACTACCTCGATTACAATATGATTGTATCTAGTTAATATTCTAACTTGTTGTAAATTATTTACTTTTGTATTTATTGTAAAACCATTAAAACATTTAGGAAAGTGTATTGTACTACCTTTTAATTTGCAATTACAATTAGTCAATATTAATTCATATCTACCATTCTTAGGTAAATAGTTAGGCATTTTAGGTCTACCTGTATATTTTTCTTTATGTTTGCTCCAATCTTTTATTGCCTTAAAGAAAGATTTCCAATTCTTATCTAATAGTCTTAATATCTGTTGAGAACATTGTGCTGTTGGCATATTCCTATAATCATAATCCATACCGTCTTGTTTAAGTAATTTATCCATTTCATTATAAGTAATGTATTTACCATCTTTACAAAACTTTTGTCTTATTTGATAATTTGCAAAATTATATAAATTCTTTGATTTAAAACAAAATTCGTCTAATAATTTATAATATGGATTTTTAGAATGGATTATATGCTTTTCAACACGATTAACTATCATTTTTATCCTCAACTCCTTCAAGAATATTTTTTATTTTTTGTATTTTCCTTTTAGAATAAAGTTTCATTGAGTAACAATGAAGTAAACTGACTATTTCTTCAAAAATTTCTTGACTATCTAGTTTTTCATTACCAACTTCACTCATAACTACAATTTCACAATGATATTTTTTAAATAAATGATTAAATAATTCAAAACCCACTCTACTCAATCTATCTTTATAAGTAATGACTACTCTTTCTACCTTTCCTGCTAACACATCATCAAGCATTTTGAAAAACTCTTTTCTCTTTTCAAAACTTATACCACTTGCAATATCAGAAAAAACTTTCGATATAACATAACCATTACTAAAACAAAATTGTTTTAATAGTTGTATTTGATTTTCTAAATCTTTCTTTTGCTTTGGAGTAGATACTCTTGCATAAATATAAGTTTTTCTTTCTACACCTTTATTGAACAACTTATAAACATCTTCATCAACATAATCATACCTACCATTAGGTAATACATTAACTCTTATCCAACCTTCTTTTACATACTTTGTTAAAGTTGGTCTGGTAATTTGTAATAATTCTAAAACTTCTTTTGATTTCATGTTATAATCACCTCTTATGTTAAGAAGGACATAAACACTTATTAAATGCAATATATTTTATTAAAAATTTTAATATTTTTTATTAATATATATCAATTTATATTACTATATAATAATTTTTTATAAAATATAACCGATTTTTTAAAGTGATATATATTGGTGATCCAGGAGGGATTTGAACCCTCAATCTCCACCTTGAAAGGGTGGTGTGTTAACGCACTTCCACTACTGGACCATTATATGGATGGAGAGACGGGACTTGAACCCATATCAGGCTGCTTATTAACAGGCAGCTGCTCAGACCCTTGAGCTACTCACTCATAAATGGCATCCCCGACAGGACTCGAACCTGTAAATCTCGGTTTAGAAGACCGATGCCTTCATCCATTTGGCTACGGGGATATATAATGGCGGAAGCGACAGGACTTGAACCTGCATGCCGATTTATCAGACCGACAACGGATTAGCAATCCGCTCCCTTACCATTCGGGACACGCTTCCACATATGGTGATCCATGGGGGATTTGAACCCCCGATACCGCCTTGAAAGGGCGGTGTCTTAACCACTTGACTAATGGACCATATATATTAAGAAAGCCACTGATACCGAATTCCGCATCAGTGGCTTCTATAATCAATTCATTTATATTTGATGCTTCTTCAGGATCAGTTGTGGTTTCCAACCACAACTTCCTGTTTGTTTTAAGTCATGGTTGGAATTGTTATTAAGTTGTTTTCCCTTCTTTTCTCCACTTCGGCAAAAACTGCAGCACAATTTAAGCCATTAGTGCGTTCATTAATGGTTCTTTCGTTATTTGTCCTTGTTGTAGTGTTTAACATTATCATAGTAATCATTTGCAGTTTTCGCCTCCTTTTTTATATTTATTGTACCATAATTTTTTTTTAAAATCAAGTCATTATTAGTTTACTTCATTTTGATACTTTTTTTCCATCTTTTTAAGTAAAAAAACAAATAAATGAAATAAAACAAATATTACTGAACATAATTTCAAAACAAATATTACATCCATATAATAAATTCCTTTTTATTAATTTATTATCAAAGTATTTTTTTAATTCATAAATATAGTTTGACGCCAAATTGTTAGTTTCTTCGTCCTTTATTAAAATCTTTTATTAAATCATCGAGAATGTCATCTTCCGTAATTGTAAGAGGTCTTAGGCTTATAACAAAAACATCTATAGCCCCAATAAGTAGCCACATCTTAGCTGCGTCTTCCATCCCATTACACATGCACATTAGCGTCATCATAATTGCAACAGAAAAAAAATACATGCAACGGTTGTAATTTTTCTTACAATTTTAAGCACTTCATATAAACCCCTTTCATTTTTTATATATAAATAATACCATTTTTTTTAATATCAACATATTTTGTTGTTTATATGAAGTTGATAATGGCAGAGGCAGGGAGATTCGAACTCCCACAACTGGTTTTGGAGACCAGTATTCTACCGTTAAATTATACCTCTATGTATTATTCTGACTTTTTTTATTGAGCAGGAAATTTTTATTTTAACCGTCCTTCCATAAAATAATTAAAAAAGGCTATCAATACTATTCTGTACTGATAGCCTTGTATTTGCCATCTATTGTTATAGTATTGATTGTGGATTTCAGGCAACGACCACAACCAATACTTTATATGTGGCGTTACCTAAATTTATGAAGTTTTACATTCTTCGTATTCTCCCACCATGTACGTTCTTCATTAACGGCAAAAACCGCAGCGCAAACTAAACCCTGATTCATCGCTTCAGAGTTTCTTGTTATGTTATTCAGATTTGTTCTCTTATTAACAGTAAGCATGCGGTTTTACCTCCTTTAAATCATATTTTTTGTATTATAAAGTTTTTATAACATAATTATTCATTAATTATGTTTTAATATTTTTTATTTGAATATATTATGTATCTTTTATTTTCTTTACATTCTTTATCATCAATATTTACATCTTCGGTAATTATTTCTGGTTCTTGCCTTAATGCTGTCAATATTAATTCTTTCATTTCTTTATTTTTTATTATTATATAATAATATCATATAATTAATAAATGGTCAATAAATATATGTTTTATAAAAACATATGATTTGTACAGGGGATTATAACTATATTAGGTTGGGGGTGTTTTATATGTCTAAAAAGATAAAAATTTTGATGAATATTTATTAAAAAATGGAGTATATATATGGAAAAAATAAAGATATGAAAATTCCCTTGATTCTTACAAAACTTCACGTGGAATCGATTGAACATGAAATAAACAAAAAAAGTCAGTATTGGTTCAGTTTGATATCAAAGAACGATTTAAAAATGATATGGAAATAATGTGTGGGGTGAGTATTTTATTGGGAAATAAAGGAGATTTTGAATATTATTTTCAAAAACTTTCCCATGAAACTCAGGAAGAATTTTTAAAAGATCCAATTTATTTTTTATATAAAGAAAAGACAGCTAAATAGCTGTCTTTTCTTTTATCTTAAAACAAGCTTGCTCAGTATTTTTACGAGCCTTGATGGAAGCTCTTCTGGGGCGCTGTTTATCAAGTTCTTCTCATACATATATTCATACACTTGTTGAGAAGACTGCCTGAAGTATTCATCCCCGAAGAACATTGCCGCAACAAAGATACCTTTGGATCGTGCCCATTTTACCGCATTTTTTACATCGGTTTCGGGATTTATATACGTGTAGTCTGTCGGTTGTCCGTCCGACAGTACCAATAGTATTTTATCCCGTTCTGGACGCTTCAAAAGTTCCTGAGCGCAAATTCTGATCGAGAAACCGTCTTTGTTTCCGCCGTTAAATCCCTTACTACGCATATAACTGTATGCGTAGTTTACTGAACTCGAATTCTCGTCAAAATCCTTCACCAGGAAGTGTATAACCTGACTTCCATTCACGGTGAAGTTTATTATCTTTAAGGGAACAAAGCCCTTAAAGCCTTCTTCAATGATGGCACAGGCTTGACCAGAGTATTTCTGTTTCGCTCCGTACATAGAGCCTGAACCATCCCAACAGATTGACACAACCGCATCTGTAACGGAAGGATGCCCTCTTTTGATGAATACGTTATATTCGTCAAGTTTCAACCTATACAAATTTCCGACATCCAGTTTTCCGCTTGTCATTCGCGGGAGGTCAAATCTCTGTTGTGTCTTGAAGAACTTTTCCACTTCCTTCCTGAACTTTAACGCCTGCGGACGCAGGGATTCAGGAAGTGGCATCAGCGCAAAGGATCTTTCGATTTCCAGAAAATCTTTTACATATTCACGGCTATAATCAGCCGTGATTTCTGAAATCTCCTTCTCCGTAAGTTTTGTTTCTTTTTTTTCTGTTTTTTCAGGTGTTTTCGTTGAAGCTTCTATTGTCTTTTTTACTTCTTCCACAACTTCTTTCTTTGTTTCCTCTATAATCTTCTTTACGCTTTCTTCGATGCTTTTCGTTGGTGCACCAGAAGTTGAAGAAGTTTCGGAAGATGAAGAAGATCTGTCGATTGTTCCGCGATATTCATCCATATCTTCTTCTTTATAGGGTATATCTTCATACGAAGAAGAGCTTTTTCCGCTGATTCCATCTGCACCGCTCGGATCTCCTACTCCTGTTCCTCCATCTTTGCTTGCACCTTCGCCTTCTCCAGAACATCCATCTTCAGGAACCAAATGTACAGATTTTGCACCTTCCCCAAGTGGTCCTTCTGATGATCCCAACTCAGAGGAGCTGGTATAATCTGGAATTTCAGAAAGTGAATTCATAAGTTCTTCAAAAGCTTCCGCATTTTTCTGCTCCTCTTCAAGAAGTTTAAGAAGCAGTTCTTTTATTTTGAGATAGATTGAATACGTTTTTTTGGCGCAAGACTTAGCGGTTGGTGCATTTATAGCATCTAGTATCAGGGGCCTTACAGCCCTTAAATTCTTTTCAACTTCTGTTCCTGAAAGATCCTTGAAATATTTCGGGTAGAGTCCCGTTGTAGCTATTGTCACGATTCCATCAAGAAGAGCAAGCAAGTCACTTTCTGGTTTTCTTCCTTTGATTTCCCAAATTGTACCGTGTGTAAACTGAAGATGCTTCAATGCTCCAGGGAACTTGTTTACTATCCTTTTTTCTATTCTCCCATCTTCCACACAGTTCAAAAGTTGGGCTGCTATCTTCATTCCATATTCTCTTTTTATGCCGTCTTTTTCAAGATCTGTGGCTACATCTTTCTGAAAATCTTTAAATACATTAAAGTTGGAATAAAGAATATGGGCAGCCTCATGCAGAGATACTGCTTTCAGCATTACAAAGCCTTCTTCATAGCTTATTGTAAAATCCTTTGGGAACAAGTAAACGCCTTGCTTTTGAAGTTCTTCAAGGAAATCATCGTTGGCAAATTCAAAAAGCCCAACATTAATCTTACTTCCATCTGTGAAGCTCGCCCCGCCAAATCTAAGAGTATATGAAAATTTGAAACCTTCTGGAAGAATAAATCCAATAAGCTTCATTAGTATTGGAGCAGCTTTTGATATCAAATTTGAAATTTCCGCCTTTTTCATCTTTTTTTCTCCTTTCTTTTTTTCCCTTTTTATTAAACAAGGGCTTTTTTATAAAGCCCTTGTTGTCATTTATTGCCGACCCAATTTAAGGTTGAGGATCCCTCAATAAGGTCTATTAACTGGGCAATAGCTTCTCTGTCAGAAAGATCAGGGCAACTATTAGCCACGTTGTTTATTAATGCCGTTTTGTGGTCAATATCCCATAGGCTCTGCTTGCAGGCGTTAATAAAACCGCGAATGTTAATAGACCTTCCTTGAAATTGTCCATCCCTCACTTTCTTTTTAATCTCTCTGTAAATTCTGTCACACTTGTTAATCAGTGAAGGATCTGCAGCTGGAACATTTTTCTTGATGATATCAACTATGCTTTCAGGTTCCCTGAATACTATCGGGGCGAAACGTGATTCAGTTGCTTCATTCATCTCGAATGTGCCCTGGTAATCACGATTCATCGTCATGAAGACTCTAAAATTAGGGTGAGCTTTCACGAGACCGTACCCAGGAACTTGTATCCTCCGACGATCGTCGAGGACACTGTTCAGCAAGGCAATTACGCTTGGGTGTCCAGTGTTCAGCTCGTCAAATACTATGATGCCGCCTTCCTCCATCGCTTTGATCAATACGGAAGGTTGGAACACAACCTCCGTTTCTTTCTTTTGGATAGCATTAATCAACGGTGAAAAATCGGTATCTAGCAACAATTCCGCAGTTTTTGCAGCGGCTACTGCTTCTTCTGTGTTGCCTTCTACCATTTTTTTGTTCAATTCTTTCATTATTTTTGCGGAAACTCTGGTTTGACCAGTAATTGCCGCAAGCAAAATTTTGATGCAATTGTTTACCTCTTCTTTATTCACGGTTGTTGAATCTTCTTTTGCTTTTAATGTGCGACACCCTAAAAGCGTGTCGTTGTCTATATGCGCGTTAACTTGGATTTCATACACGGGGCGGTGATATAGCCACCCTATGTCTTCGATCAGAGTGTTTTTCCCGCTGCCCTTCATCCCCTCGAGTTTTATATTTAACCCTGCATTCATGGATGCTACGACGGATTCCACAATTCCATCGTAGTTTATAAACTTAAACCCTTCAACAGGGATACGGGGATTATTCTCAAATCTTTTCATTGTCTTAAAGATTTGAGCAATATTTTTCTCTGAAACATTGGTTTTATCTAGATATTGTTTTCTCAATTCAACCTCTTCTTCAGATAATATCCCTTCTTTTACAACTCGGGAATATACACTCTCGAGGGCTGTTTGTCCTCTGAAAGTTATCTCGAGTATACTGTTGACGCCTTCATGGACGCCAACAATTTTTGCGTCATAGTCGCATTCACACTCACATTTATCCCCTGTATACATTTTAAACAATTTTACAAGCTTATCTGCAGTTACAAAGGGGTCTTTGGCTGTTGTGGCGACCTCACCACAACTTGCCTCTACTCCTTTGTCATCTGTACAGTATACAAGAATACTTCCATTCTGAAAATTTATCGTGACGGGTACTTCCTCACCCCGCTTGACCATGTGTATCGGAATATACTTATTGGGATGGGACCTCCTCGTCCCGACTAACAAAGCCTGAACCTTTTTCATTTATTCTAACCCCTTTCGTTTTCGTTCTTCCCTTATAAAATAACTTTATAACATTTTATGTCCATCAGTGAAGAATATAACAAAAATAACAAAAAATGATTACTGGATATATTTGCTTGTTCCATTATCAAATATTATACCACAGAAAAAAGAAGAAGTATATTACTTCTTCTTTTTGGCTTATAAAACCATATATTTTTCAAAGTATTTTGCAAATTTTTCTTTAGGTATCTTCCATATTTCATCTATATTTTCATCCTCTTTTGCTTTTTTGATGACCTTTTCATAGCGGGAATCCCAAACGGATTTTTCATATTTTTTTATTTTATCCTTATGTCCTCCATTATTTATTAGGTCATCTATTCCTTTTCCATAATTGATGTCCCAGTAGGTATAGTAGATGTTCAGTCCTGGTTTTTCTTCTAGCAGCGTATCTGTTAATTTTTTGATCTGCTCGAAAACAGCTACATTATAGCAGATATCACTGTCAAACGCCATAAAAACATTCTTTATAACAAAGTTTTTACCATGTTTTTCTTTGATTTTTTCTGAAGATTCTATTTCTTTCATTGTATCAAGTATATTTCTCCAATTTCCTATACCTTGAACCGAAATAGCAATACAATTATATGTGTTTGCTATTTTTATTGCCTTGAATTTACCCTCCGTTATAAATAATACGGAGTATTTTATAACGGAGGGAATCACAACATCTATTGGTGAGCCAGAACTTGTTCCAAACTCAAACTTGGGATCATCTATTGCAAAAGACGATGAAAACCACAGATATCTTGAATGACCCTCCTTTACTTCATCACTTCTGATTTGAATCCCAATAATCTGATCAAAAGCATTTTTTATCGGAATTCCAATCCCTTTATATTTCGCAAAAGTGAAATTAGAATCTCCTTTTCTTTTATAAAATCCTGGAACGTCTTTCAAGACGTCCAACCCATCGAATGTATTTTCTATATCTTTTAATAACTTCCTCATTATCGCTCTCGAAGGGAAGCTAAAAAACATATGTTTTTCAATGTCTTCTTCAGACAGTTTCCTTTCGAACAACAGATGTTTTTTATGTTCGTCCGATAGTTTTGTATGTGATAAAAATAAGCGAAAAACTTTATCAAGAATTTCAGGTTTTGCAATTTTGTGTTCTTCTTTTTCTATTTTATTGTGCTTCCTCTCAAGATCTTCTGAGAGCTTCTTCGTAAATTTTTTTCTTCCTTGGAATTCTTCTTCTGTTATATATCCATATTTCCTCGCCAGAATTAACGCCGCTTCTGGATAGGAAACATTCTCTAGAAGCGAAACAAATTTTATAGCGTCACCAGCTTGTCCCGTAACCCAATCCTTAAAAATGTTAAGTTTGGGAGATATTGTGAAGCTGGTCCTGCTTCTTTTCCCTGTTCTGAATGGGGAAAAAGCATTATAATTTTTCCCGCATCTGTACAGCTTTATACCAAAGTCTTCCATTACTGTTTCAATTGGAAGATTGGCTTTTAGTGTTTCTATGATTTCTGACAGCTTCTCTTTATTCATGTTATCACCCCTATGCAAAAAAGGTGAGAAGATGTTAATCCTCCCACCTTCTTCGGTAAAGCATCAGAACGGGAGCTCATCATCGTCTTCTTCATCATGAACAAATCCCGTTGGATCTCCCGTTGGATCTATTGTATCTGCTTTGTGCGATTTTGAAGAAATCTTTTTTATTTTCCTGACAGTTATTGCCTGGATCTCTTCAGCAGTCGACGAAAGCTTAATTGTCGACCAGTATCCAGTTAGTACGACTCGGTCGCCTTTCGAACAATATCTGTGCACGTAAACGGCTGTTTGTCCCCATAATATCAATGGAATAAAGTCTGGTTTTTCCTCACCCCTGTTTACAACTACACAGAGGTATCTCGGATATACCTTTTCGCCTACTAATTTCTCTTGTTCCCATTCTTTTTCTTCCCCTTCTTTCAATGTATATAGCTTTTTGGGAGTGCCGTCAGAATTGTTAAACCAAGAACAAAGATGTCCTTTGTTTCCTGGTTGATCTGACTTCAATATTGGACTCACGTATTTCCCTCTCGGACTTTTATCTAGAGCAGGAAGACTCATGCTTAGCCTTCCCGTTACTGCAATATATTTTCTATCTTTACATTCAATTTCGTCATACAAATCTAAGTATTTTCCTTTTGCCATTTTTTTTCTCCCCTTTTTTTTGTTGTTTTTTTTTATATACTATTTTATAGTATATAGTTTTCGTTTATAACCTAAAACTGAAAATTTGCCTTGATTGCTTTATTATTTTGACGCTCTCACAGGGCAAGCCCTGTGGACTCTTGGGTAATAGTTTCTATTGAAACTAAAAAAAATTATCTGACTAAATTGTTTTTTAACGCAAAAATCAAATCTGCTTCATTTTTTATTTCCATTAAAATTTCAGTATAACACTTTCCTATTTCATCCAGAGTATGTGAATCACTTCCTTTTGTCTTTGTCTTAAAATATTGATTCGCCCACCATTCCGCAGTATAATTTTCATTCTCTGTTGCCCTTCCATTTTCAACTTCAACAAAATCAACAGCTTTTATTATTGATTCGGTAAGAAAAAAATCTTTTGATGAAATCCCTATAGATATGGTTGGGAAATAATTCAAATCTTTGTATTTTTCTGTATCATCCAAAAAAACTGACTTTCTGAACATATGCGGAATTCCTACAGCTCCGTTTTTCTTATGGACAATATCTATTAAATCCAAAGGATATATATCTTCTTTGTAAGGTATAACTTCTTCTTCAGGAAGAATAACCAACATATCACCCATAACAGTTAAAAATTCAAAACCCCTTAATATAACAAAATTTTCATATTTCTTCTTTGAAACTTTTCTCCAGCCATCAATAGATTCATGATCTGTTATCAATACACCGTCAAACCCCTTTTTTATAAGTTCCTCAATTACACGTTCAGCTGGAACATCCGCGCATGGTGATACTTCTTTCGTATGGCAATGCATTTCTATTTTCAAATTGAACCATTCCTTTCTTTTTTGTTTTTTCTTATAATTATTATATCAAAAAAAAACGTTTTGTAAAATATAAAAAAAAGAAAGAAGCTTTTAAGCTTCTTTCTTTTATTTTTTCTTTGATTGCTGTTGTTCAAGCTTTTCATAAGCGTCAGGATGTTTTTTTAAATACGACGGGTCTATTATAAATCTGCCGTTTTCATCATAATAACCCTGAATTATATCATCTTCTGCTTTCTTCGGCAATACCCATTCGCCTTCTTCATTTTGCACAAGGACATTTCCTTGTTCATCTACAATCTGACCATATTTGTTCCTGTAATAACCGTCTTCTCCTTTTATATATTCAATAATCTTTCCATTTTCATCTATTATATTGCCAAATCTGTCTATTAACTGCCCTTTATCATTAATAGCCCGACCATATTCATCAAGCCTTTGACCATATTTGTTTATTCTGTTATTATTACTGTCTATAAGTTCATTATCAGCATTTATCAATTGTCCGTTTTCATTGACATATCTTCCGTTTCCATCATATAAGTAATCATCATACTTATAAAAATCAACAAGCAATATATCTGAATAGTTTACATTATCTATTACCTTACTGTATTTTGACATATTGTTACTTGTTATTTGACCTATAAGAAAGTATTCTTCATATGGGTTGAAAGCGTATACATAACCATTATGGGCAAGTATTTTTGATGGCATGTATTTAAGCGGTATTGTAGTTACATCCGAATAATCCTTATAACTTAAAACCTTTATTTTGGAATAACTTCCTTCGCTTTCCTGATCATTTTTCATCGCTATCGCTATATAGTTTCCTTTATCAAGTGCCATATCAATTGGTGATTTCCCTTCAATTTCTATCGCCCTGTTAATTTTCATATTTTTGTAGTCAAGTTCAAATAACAGGGACTTTTCAGAGTTATCACCACCAAAGTTGTTAAGGCTTAAAACCTTTTTGAAGCGACCACCCCAGTATATGCTTTTCTTTGTCGTATCTCCTCCATAATACAACCCCACTTTGTTATCTTCAAGATATAATTGTCCCATATATCCTTTATAAAAAAAGTATACATATTTTTCATTTGCAACCCAATCGTCAGCCAAGCACGGAATTTCAAAAGTTTCCTTATTTATTTTTGTTTTAGCCAACAGTGATTTTTCACTACTTTCTATCATATTATTTATGCCTGTTTCCTTGAAGTATATGTCTGAATAATTTTCAACATATATATATGTCGTCAGAGGTCTATCCTTATTAACAACAATAGTCTGATAAAAATCTGCAACACCACTGTTTTTTTCTTTTTCTGGCTTCAATATCGTAGGTTTTTTTGCGAAAAGCTTCCCTTTTTCATTTACTGAATAAAATAATATTCCATTATATCCGTAGATTTTTGTAAATCCTTTTTCTTTCAGTGATTTTGTTTCTATTTTTTCCAGTTTTTTATCTGTTACTTTGATTATGTAAAGCCTTCCATTGCTTTTGTCAGCAGCATACAAAATGTTTGGAATATATGCATTCTGTAGTGATTTAGCAAATGTTTGCCCCTGATCTATTGCATACAGGAAGTCGCTTTTTTTGCTTCCTTCAAGATCAAGCCTGTCTATTATTTCTCCTGCCAAATTGCATAAAACAATACTTCCCTGCTTGGATGTCAATATATAATCGGCTGTTTTTTCAGAGTAGCCAGCACTTATCATATTATTAGCCTGTGAATTCTTCCCGCTTTTTCCAGTACAAGATGTGAAAAGAAAAGTTATGGAAAAAAATATAATAACCGCTTTTATAAATCTGTTTTTTAACATCCTATAATGCCTCCTTTTATACATAAGTTGTTCAAATATATTATAATTTATTTGTATTATTTCAACAATATAAACAGGCTCTAATCCTTTTGAAAAAGAAAAACCCGCTTTTTATGCGGGTTTTTTAATTTATATGCTATATAGCATATTTACCTGTTTCCTTCTATATAACCGTAGTTTCCGTCTTTTCTTCTATAAAGCAGGCACATCGTATCAGTTTCACTGTTTAAAAACATAAATGAATTGTGACCTAACGCTTCCATCTGAAGAATAGCTTCTTCCACATTCATTGGCTTCATATCAAATAATTTTCTTTTCACTATTTTAGGATGATGATATTCTTCTTCTATCAGATTATCATCAATAATATCATTAATAGCCATCTTTTTTCCAGCATTCTTTGTCATTGATTTTTTTGATTTTATTTTTTCCTTCTTTCTCCGTAAAGCTTCTATAAATCTGTCCTGTATCTTATTGATACCAGTAAATAAATCTTCGTTCTGTTCCTTTATAGTCAATGTAGATCCGTTAAAATTGGTTACTATTTCAATAGTGTAACCAATATTTATTTTTTTAAGATAAACATAAATCTTTTCATTTTTTATATAGTCGTTGCTTTTTGAAAGTTTCTTTTCAACATAATTTCTTATTGCGTCTGTTAATGTAAGATTTTTTGAAATGATTTGAATCATAACAGCAACCCCTTTCTTTCTCATTAAAATAATAAATAAAAATAATGAAGACAGATTTTTGCTTCTACGGCAAGCCTTAATTTGTTTCAACCAAGATATTTGGTTATTTATTCATTTATATTATATTATAAATAATTTTTATTTACTATTTAAAAATGACTGAAAAAATAAAAACAATAAATGTAAAAAATATGCTATACGATATATGTGCGTTATATAACAATATTTTTTGCTTATATTTAATAATATGAAAATTATTTGAAAGGTGGGTTATATATGAGTTCTAAAACAGTTGATATCATTATGGAAATTGTTGAACAGGAAGAGAATGATACTCCTGAAATAAAAATAAAAGATAAAGAAAAATTGACAATATCAGAAATTCATGAAATCGAAGATATTCACTGGTATTATAAATACCGAAATAAAATGCTGAAAAAATTGTTAAGTATGAATATAAACGGGAATAAAAACAAAATTGCAAATATAGGTTTTGGAACTGGAACATTATCAAAATATGTTGAAAAATTCGGTGACGTTACGCATCTTGATATATCGCCTGAAAATATATTATTTGCTAGAGAAAATTTCAATATTAATCCTTTATATTGCGAACTTCCATGGATATTGCCATTGGATGATTATTCATATGACTATATTATTATGCTAAATATCATAGAACTTATAGATAATGATTTCTGGACACTTGATAACCTTAACAGAAAGCTTAAACCCAACGGTAAACTGATAATATCAACTTTATCCAATCCTGCCCTGTATTGTTTGAACGATAAGGTTTATGGTGTAAAAAGAAGATATAATAAGGGTGATTTTGTTAAAATGCTTAAAGATACAGGATTTAAAGTAAAATATTTTACTTATTATGAAACATTCCCTTGCCTTGAAAGATCGTTTAAAATTCTCAAAGATAAGCTGTTTGAGGAAGAAACGGTTTATTTAAGCTATATACCAGAAAATAATGACAAGATATATTCCGTTGCAAGGGTTGATTTAGACACTATAAACACCAAAAAAAGCTTCCGAATAGGAAATCAGATGTTTTTTGTATGCAGCAAGATGAACAGCAAAGAAAAGAACATGTATATAAACGGAAAAGAAAAGGAAGACGGAATTGTAAAAAAAATATTGTCGAAACTTCAGAATAAGTGATACCACCATAATGATATTGTGAAAAAAAATATATCGTAGTATCATTTTATTGAGGCAATCATTATGTTTTTTCTTTTTTTTACTTCAGGGGGTCAGGGGGTGTTTTAATTGTGAATGAATACACTGTTTTTTCAAATAAATTTGATATGACAAAACTTATGAACAATATAAACAAGGAGATGCAAATAGATAGATTCAAAGATGAAGGTACTACTAAATATATTGTTAAAATAAAAGATAATAATGATTTCAACAAATTTCTTGGGTATATGTCGGTTTTTTTAAGTGTGAATAAATTCGCAGGAGAATTTTATCTTGAACTTAAAAAAAGGTTTAATGATGCCAGCAAGATAAAAAAAATAATAAAAAATCATTTTGAGCATACATATGAAAATACTTATTTCAAAACATTGACTCAAATAAATCTTGCGGAATACCTAAAATATAATGAAACTTTAAATGTTGATGCTTTTATGATGTTTAATATGCATGGTATTAAAGAAGAAGCAAATTATATGGCTAACATGGAGTTAGAATGCGACGGGAATTATGTTGGAAGCAGAGACGCGTTTGATTATGATGATGACGAAGATGATGATGAAGAAATTGAAGGAACAGAAGACGGGAATGAATTTCTTAAAATATTTGTTTTTCTAAAAAAAGCCTATGATTCTTTAAGTGATCCACCGAAAATAAAAGATATACATGTGCGATTCAAGAATAAAAAACTTGTTTTTGAAAGCAATAACAACGAAAATATCAATTTAAACTATCTTAATGAAAAACTTAATGTCAAGTTGTCTTTTGTCGGCAGTGAAAATACTCCAGATTATATAAACGATATATTGCTCTTGTCTCTTGTAATAACCACTTTTGGAATAAAAAGGATTATATTGCACGGCGGTTTGCCGAAGGAAGTCCAAAAAAGCCTTGAATTCAATCTGAAGGCGTTACAGGAAAAGGAATGGAACTTTGATATTTACTACGCTGACAACGCGAAACCAATAATATAAAGGGGTTGATCCGTTTTGGAAATTATATCAATTGGAATTGACCAAGGAATAGCAAGCAGTGGCTATGGAGTTATAAAAGTGAACTCTAAAGACAATATAGTTCAAAATATGACATTATTAGATTATGGAGTTATTGAAACTACCAGCAAGAATCATATGTGCAACAGGACTATGGTTATTGTTGATTCTATAAAAGAGCTTATTGAAAAGTACAAGCCTGTTATAGTTGGCTGTGAAAGGTTATTTTTCTCTCAACCCAGAAAAGGTGGAAGGAACAAATCTGCATCAATTGTTTATACTAACATGGCGACAGGGTTGTTATATTATGCATGCGGGGTTAAAAAAGTCCCACTGATAGAATTTGTTCCTGGCACAATTAAAAAACTTGTATCTGGGAAAGGAAATGCTGGGAAAGATGAAATGATAGATACAATATCGAAAAAATTCAAAATAGATTTAACTTCGTTCAACAGCGAACATATGGCAGATGCTGTTTCAATAGCTATGGCAGCAGGCTTATATTATTTAAAGAACCAGGAAGAATTGTCAGAAATTGCATATTGTATAGAAAACAATTCAAATCTTGAAAAAATGAACACTTTACAACAGAAAAGACCGTTATCAAAAAAAGAAACTGAAATTCTTGAAAAAATGAAGATTGTAAAACCTTTAATTGATAAACCTGTCGATGAAATTGTTAGTATTTCTGGATTTAACAAAAGGGTTGTAAATAATATCATTAAAAATATAAACAATGGCAAATTTGAATTATTGCTTTCAAGACAAAATGTAAAACGAAAAAAATAAGAAGTCCTGTTAATGGACTTCTTTCTTTATTCTTTTAATCCTTTAATTTCAACAATTTTTCTCTTTATAGTGCCATTTTTATAAGTAGTTACTTTTAAATCACAAATTGCTATCTTTCCGATATTGTCTTTACAAAAATCGTAAATTTCTTTTCCATCAAGATTGTATTCTATTCCCCCTTTTAATATATTTTTTTAATCTATTCTAATTATACCAGAAAAAAAAACAAAAATTTTAAAGTGTTTTTTTGTATGAACAATAACCGCCACTATAAAAGTGGCGGTTTATTTATGCTAAAAGCTCTATTTTGGCTTTTTTCATAATATCTTTCAAAGTTGCCGATTTATTTGTGATATTATCATATACTATATCACGTTGATAATTATATATTCTTTTCGATTCTGATCTTTCCGCCTTTTTTATCTGGTCTAATCTTTTTTTATCTATTTTTGATAACTCTTCTTTTATAAAAACTTTTTGTAATTTACAGATCATAATTTCAATGGCGGTTTGTTTATTTTGTAACTGGGATCTTTCATTCGCACATGTTACAACAATTCCAGTCGGTTTATGGATAAGCCTTACAGCTGTTTCAGTTTTATTCCTGTACTGTCCGCCAGGTCCAGACGCTTTATAGTATTTGAATTCCAAATCTTTTTCATTTATTACAAATTCTTTTATTCCTGTATCCCTGAAACATGCAACAGTAGCTGTGGAAGTTTGCATGCGACCTTTACTTTCTGTCTCTGGAATACGTTGTACTTTATGCACACCAGCCTCATTTTCTAAAATTTTAATAAATCGGCATTCACCTTCTATACTGATTATTTTCGTTTTTCCATTATCTACAATTTCGGATTTTAATCCGTTTCTTCCTGCGAATTTTAAATATACAGACATCAATTCTTCTGCAAAGTTTTCAGCATCCTTGCCGCCAACCCCGCTTCTGATTTCAATATACAGTTTCATATTACAACTCCTCCTTTTTTTATATTTTTTTTTAATTTTTATTGGTGGAGTTATAATACACTAACCGTTTTTCTTTCAAATCGGATACTTAATAAACATAATAAAGCTCCTTTCTTTTTTCATATTTATAGTAAATTATATCATGTTTGCAAAAAAAATAAAGCATTTTATTTAATAAATAAAAAATAACCCATGAAGGGTTATTTTACTTTATGCGGTGGAACAAAACACAAACCGCATCTTGGTTCATAAGTATATATATCTTTATTTTTTGTTTTATTATCTCCGATCATGTTTAATTCTTCCTTTGGCGCAGGTTCACCATTTTTAAGACGCTGGGTATGTGTTGCCACACCTTTGCAGCATCTGCAGAAAGCGGTTTTTATTATAACTTCATTTGATATTGCCATTATATCTCCTATGTTGTTATATGGACGTCCTTCGTAAGACATGTTTAACCCAGCTGCTATAACAAGTTTTTTATTGTAAAACAATTCTAATATCAAATCTAATATTTTACCCTTGTATAGCTGTATTTCATCAAATGCAAATACATCATATTTATTTATGTCTTGCAAAACTTTTTCTATTGTTTCATCATCTATATATTCAGGCAATGTTTTGGCTGGAATAGATAATCTGAACTGTTCACCGTTTACAATAGTTGATAATCTTGATACTATTCTGGTATCATCAAACCTTGTATCAATTGCAGGCTTATATGCTATATATTTTCTTCCTCCATATGCTTCCTGATTAAGGCATTCTTTTATTAATTCGCCTGTTTTTTCTGCAAACATTGGACCAACTATTGAAACTATATATCCGTAACCACCTGTCCATTGCTTCAAAATACAACACCTCTTTCTTTAAAATTATTTTTTTATATTATAGTGTCTTTTTCCCAAATTTACATAAAAAACTGAAAAAAAATTTTTTATTATTTCTTAAAACAAATTATATATTTATCTTCTTCAAGATATTTTTCAACGACAGGTTTAACCTGGGTTTCCCAGTCAAGACCACCATTATTGCAACCTGGGGCAGGAATATAAATATTCCCTTTTATTCCAAATTTTTGCACTATTTGTTTTAATTGAATACAGCTTTGTTCAATAAGTTTTATGTCAGATTTGTCTTTCCAGTCGTGTTTTGTAGGGAAAGAAACCAATGTAACCTGTTTGTTTCCAATATTCGCTGTGCCAATTCTGAATACCCTGTTTCCGTATTTTTCTACATATTTCCCTAACAAAGCATCAATTCCGTTGAATTTATCCCTGAAAACTTTTGCAATACCAGCGCCCATTACAAGTTTTTTGTTTTTTGTAAGGACGCCATTTGTCGTTACGCATAAAGCGTCACCATCCTGGCATTTTTCAAACATATCACCATTAAAAATTTGCATTATTTTTCCTCCTATGTTTATTTATTTTTTATAATTATATGATAATCAAATGCTAATATTATGTCAAACTACATTTTTATTGAATATATATAAAAAAAGAGTAGTATATAAATAAATAATATATGAAAAAGGGGGACGCCCAAGTTTTTTATGAAAAAAATATTTGTTTTAACAGCTTTATTTATTGTATTAGTCATTGTTTTTACTGGTGCCGTATTTAATAAAAATAATGACAAGCCTTATTTTATAGAAGAAGATAATAACAATTCGGATTATTACACTTATATAAATAATTTATATGGGTTTAAAATCAACTGTCCTAAAGATTGGGCTTATCAAGATGGTGCAGAAGATACTGGTATTGTTGTTGTTTTCGGATCCCCAAGGGAAAGCGAAGACGATTTCTTTTGCCAAAATATAAATATAAGTGTAGAAGACGCTGGTGGACTTACTTTTGATGAATATACAGGAATTATAACTGAAATAATAGGCAAAAGTTATTCTGATGTAAAAATTAAAAAATCTGGATATTCTACATTATCGGATTTGCAGGCTTATGAAATAGAATATATATATAATGTGCAAGGTGTAGATATTCAGGTTGAACAAATTTTTACAATAAAGAACGGATATATTTACTGTGTAGCATATACGAATATAGCTGATACAGAAGATGTTTACCTGGAAATTGCAAAAAATATCATAAAATCTTTCAGGTTCATATAAAAAAGCCCATCTATTTTAGATGGGCTTTTCGTCTTCAGTCTTTCATTTCCATTAATAATGAATAATCATCTGGTTGAATTTCATCTAAATTAAGGCGTGGAGACCCCAACTTCTTTAAGTTGGGGAGGAAACGCCTTCCCTCCTTTCCCATAATAATGTTTTTCTTTTACTCAATAGCTTTAAATCTTTGTAACTTGCTGACCTGTGAATCACAGTTCCGTCAAGTTTTCGTAAATCAAAATAACCAGAACTGCGTCTACCAAATATAAAACATTCTTGCCCTTTGTATTTTACTTTGTCAAATAATCTAAAACCTTTTACTAA
>Ga0209537_1002203_pt1 | contig 20068 bp, 18 predicted proteins | sample BioPla4DNA1_FD_187698 | JGI IMG/M metagenome (GOLD analysis project Ga0209537, IMG submission 187698) | Biogas fermentation microbial communities from Germany - Plant 4 DNA1 (SPAdes) (version 2) | ecosystem: Engineered > Bioreactor > Anaerobic > Digestate | place: Bielefeld, North... | reverse complement strand
CAGACATTGGCTTCACTGATTAGTTTCTACCAGGCCATGCGCCGGTTGGGTGCATAATGCTTGGGGAAACCGTATGTAAGCCAATGGATGCTCCACCCATAACGACAGTTTGGGTGGTGAGGTTCACATCAGAGAAAATATCGTCCGGGAGGAAAGAAGAGTCAGCTATGCGCGAGAGATCGTCCTCAACAGCATCACAGTTGTGAGCGCTCCCAGAAGGGAGCAGTCACCCGGTGGGAATCAATAGGTGAGGACAGGCAGCCAGTTCTTCTTTCCGCTGCACATTGTTAGCTACCAACAGCTGACTGATCCCCACATGATAGCGGTGGCAGATATCCTCTATCCCCTCTCCTTTTTGGGGGTAGTAGTACAGCCATTGGCTTTCTGTTTTTTGGGGCAGCTGCTCACGGCAGCTCACCACAAGGGGCGTGCCAACCTGTAGATAGGAACACAATTCCTCCAAATCAGCCTCTACCATCTGCAGGCAGCCTAAAGTGGAAGCCTTGCCCGGAAGTTGCCCTGCTGGGAGGCTGTGGATGCTGTGCCTGTAAGGAGTAAAGCTCAGCCAGCGGCTGCCCAAGCTGCTGTCCGTCTCCCACATTTCCAAAATTCTGAACACTCCTTGAGGTGTAGGGGTTGCTGCTCTGCCGCAGGATACAGGATAAGTCTTCACCTGTTTTCCCTGGCTGTACACATAAAGGCGCTGTCTTTTCAGGCTTACCCACAAACTAATGCCGGCAAAATCGCTGTCCGGCAGGGCTTGTGCTGAGCCGATGTGCAGCCTCTTGCCTGCTTCCTGCCACAGCTGTTCTATATTTGCCGGGGAAAGCACTCCTGTAGCGGGAAGCCCTGCTTCCCTCTGCCAGCGGCAGACTGCTTCTTTTGTTTCGAAAGCATATTCCCCATCTTTTGGCACCTCATAGCCCAGCTCCTGCAGCCGCTCCTGCACCCCGAAAACCAAAGAACCCCGGGAGCCTTCTGAAAGCCACCAGTTTCTTTTCCACATCATCCTCCCCCCTTCTAAAATATATATGAGGGGAGATGGCAGAACTTGCCTAGGCGGCAGCTAAAAGTCCGAGGCGCTCAGCTTCACGGTTTTGGGCTTTGATTTGCCTCACTGCCTCGTCCATGGCAGGGCTCCGGGCAGCTGCTGCAAAGTACACCCTGCCTGTGGGGTGTGAAGCTGTTCTGCCGCAGCGGCCTGCCATCTGCACCAGCGCTCTCTCGTCGAAAAGCCGGTGATCCGCAAACAAAACCAGCACATCGGCGCCCGGCACTGTCAGGCCTCGCTCTGCAACTGTGGTTGCAACCAGACAGCGGATTTTTCCCTCCCGAAAAGCGAGGAGCTTCTCCTGGCGCCTGGGGTCTTGGGCATGGCAGAAGGCGGCTTGAATCCCTTTCCCCTTGAGCGCCTCGCTCACCTTCAGACACAGGGCAATAGTGGGCACGAAGACAAACAAGCGCTGAGAGCTTTTTATTAGGGCCAGAACCTGCTTGGGAATGCGCAGCGGATCTGCTGAAAAGGGACCGAGGACAACCTCAGGCACAGGCAGGGGATGGCCGTGGTGGCGAACAGGCAGCCGCACCACAGACCACTTCTCCGCTTTGGCCTTTTTGAACAGCTGCCGGTCCGGGGTGGCAGTCATGAAAATCCGCTTCCCTCCCTGCCTCAGAGCCCGCTCTGTGCCCCGCTGGAGCGCCTCACTGCCTCTGTAGGGAAAGGCGTCCACCTCATCAAGTATCACCAGATCAAAATTCCGGTAAAAGCGCAGCGCCTGGTGGGTGGTGGCAACCACAAGGGGCGCAGTGCGGCGCCTTTCATCTAGCGCTGCACCTCCGTAGAGAGCTTGGATTGGGAGCCCGGAAAAGGCCTGCCGCAGGCGCTCTGCCAGCTCCTGCACCACAGAACGGCGGGGAATGGCAAACAGCACTCTCCCACCTCCTGCGAGAACAATTTTCGCTGCCTGGTAGGCAACTTCCGTCTTCCCTGCTCCGCACACAGCCCACAAAAGGCAGCTTTGGCTGTTTGGCTCCTTTACGAACTCCACAAGCTGTGCGCTGGCCCTCCTTTGGGCCTCTGTAAGGGGGAAGGAGAGCTTCAGCTCCACGTATCTCGAAGGGTCGTTCTGCCTCCTTGCCATGGCCACAATCCCTGTGCAGGTTGAGGCTTTGCCCAGGCTTGAACACTCTGTACACTCAAAGCAGACTTCACCTTCGCAGCACCAGGAATTGGCCTGCAGCTTCGCACTGCCGCAGCGCCGGCAGATGAGCCTTCCCCACGAGTCCAGGCCGACAGCAGGGGCCAGGCGGCATTTTCCCTCCAGCACCAGCTGCTGCACGCCCAGGGGCAGATCCCCACCTGGCCACAGCCGCTGCAGTTCCTCCCACAGGTACAGCTTGCCGGAGAGGAGCTCCTCAAGCTCTGCTGCATCTGTCAGGAAAGGCAGGGGACTTGCGGGCACCTTAAGCTTGCCCCTGGCTACTTTTCTCGATAAGAAATGGAGGCGGAGTTTGGTGAAAAAATTCAGCTTCTGTGGAGAAAAAGGGGAATTGGTAAGGTTGGAAAGGAGGCGGCAGGCGGCAAAGAGCGGCAGAGGAGAGGAGAGGGGCTTGGGAGGTGCTGATGCGCCTCGGCTCTGCCAGTAGTGCCAATCAAAAGCTGGATCAGGGCTGAGCCCGAAACAGACCATATCGCCAAGCTCAACGAAATAAACTGTATATTTGGGCAGCACTTCAACCACCTCAAGAGAGCCTAAATTGCCCTTCCTCCTGCTGCAGCCTCTCTGCCAGCAAGCTGTACCGCTTCACAGGTTTTGTGTTCCGCACTGCAATGGCAATTGCCTTTTTGGTGCCCACCAGCACCACCAGCTGTTTTGCCCGGGTGATGGCAGTATAGAGCAAATTGCGCTGCAGCATTATATAATGCTGTGTTGACACAGGCATCACCACTGCACGGAATTCGCTGCCCTGGCTTTTGTGGACAGAAGTGGCATAAGCAAGGACAAGCTCATCCAGCTCAGCTGCTTCGTAGCTGACCTGCCGCACCCCTTCTTCTTCCTGGAACTCCACAGTAACCAGCTGTTCTTGAGGATTCACCTGCCGGATAATGCCTATATCTCCGTTCCAGACAAATTTTTGGTAGTTATTGCGGATCTGCATCACCTTGTCGCCTAAGCGAAAGGTGGTACTGCCCATGCTGATTTGGGGTTTTCCCGGCTGGGCGGGATTAAGCGCTTCCTGCAGGAGGTGGTTTAGGGAAGCGACGCCAGTGGGACTTTTCCGCATGGGAGTCAGCACCTGGATCTCCTCAGGGCCAACAGTGCCCAAATACCGGGGCAGCCTTCGGCTCACCAGCGCGACGATGGTCGATGCAATTTTTTGGGGATCTTCCTGCTGGATGAAGAAAAAATCACGACGGGAACCTTCTGGAGTGAATTTGGGAAGCATGCCTTGGTTGATCCGGTGAGCATTGACCACAATCATGCTCTCCTTGGCCTGGCGGAAGATCTCAGTTAGGGTGACCACAGGAATCTTCTGCGAGCGCAGGAGATCCCTCAGCACGCTGCCTGCTCCCACAGAGGGAAGCTGATCCACGTCCCCCACCAAAATCAAGCGGGAACCTTGGGGCATGGCCTTCAGGAGGTTGTACATCAGAAGCAGGTCCACCATGGACGCTTCATCGACAATCAAAACGTCTAAATTTAAGGGCCGTTCTTTATTGCGGGCAAAGGCGAAACCTTCGCCCTCCTGATAGGAAAACTCCAAAAGACGGTGAATGGTTCTGGCAGGCTTGCCAGTAGCCTCGCTCAGGCGCTTGGCTGCTCTGCCTGTTGGTGCAGCAAGCCGAACTTTCAATCCCAGGGAGGTTAAAAGCTGGATAATGGCCTTGACAACAGTGGTTTTACCAGTCCCCGGGCCACCTGTGATGACCAGCACACCGCTGTGGGCTGCCTGCTCCACAGCTCTCTCTTGCTCTGGAGCAAGTTCGATCCCGACAGCCTGCTGGGCTGTCTTGATTTTCTCTGCAAGGTCTGCCTCTTTAAAGCTTAAGGGACAGTTTGCCAGATCGGCCAGGATCCTGGCCACACCGCACTCTGCATAATAGTAAGGAGCCAAATAAATTGCCTGGTCTTCGTCAGGCAGAGGGGTCAGGAAAATTTCTCTCTCTGCCTGGAGTTTAGCCAGGGCCCCCTCAAGCTCTGCCCTTTCCACTTCCAGGGCCTCGGCAACTTTTGGCAAAAATTCTGACAACGGCTGATAGACATGGCCTGCGTTGGCTTCCTCGCCCAAAAAATATTTGATTCCAGCTACAAGCCTCGCCTCGCAATTACCAGCTATCCCAACCTGGCTTGCGATCCGGTCTGCAGTGCGGAAGCCCACACCCCAGATCTCATCTGCAAGCCTGTAAGGGTGATTCCTCACTACCTCCACTGCATTGTCGCCGTAAGCTTTGTAGATCTTAACGGCAAGGGTGGGAGTAAGACCCCACCCTTGCAGTGCTACCATTATTTTTTCAACGTCCCGATGGGCCGCAAGTCCTTTTTTGATCTGCTCAGCCTTGGCTTCACCAATGCCGGGGATCTCCAAGAGCCGCTGAGGCTCCTTTTGGATCACCTCTAAAGTTTTCTCGCCGAAGGCTTTCACCAGCCTCTTTGCAAGCTGGGGGCCAACCCCCTTTATGAGGCCAGAGCTGAGATAGCGGATAATCCCTTCTTTAGAGGTCGGGACAATTGTCTGGTAATGCTCAACTTGCAGCTGCCAGCCGTATTGGCTGTTGCGCTGCCACCTGCCCTTGACTTCGAGATTTGCCCCTACGTGGATCTGTGGAAAGCGGCCCACTATGGTCTGGATGTCATCTGTTCCTTCAGGGACGAACCGGGCCACAGTAAAGCCGTTTTCCTCATTGCGGAAAACGAGTCTCTCCACAGTTCCCCGCAGCAGGTCTTCGCCCTTATTCTTCAGGGTTGGGCGCTCCTGTTGGGCAGACATCAGCGCAGGCCCCGCAGTCGATGCATTTTTCAGGATCGATGACGTATTTGTCCTCTCCTTCACTGATTGCCTCAGTTGGGCACTCTGGTTCACATGCACCGCAGCTAATGCAGTCGTCGTTGATGTAGTATGCCATCAGAGATTCTCCTTTCATAACTATATCTATCGATCTATTCGCCGTGGTTTTTTAATTTCCTGCCTTTACCTAAACTATAATTTGCAGCTCGTCCCCTGCCTTGATTCCGTACCTTTCCACGGTGCCCTGGGGCAGCTCAAGGGCCGCAGCGCTCCTGTGGGGTCTGCCCATCCGGTTGGGAGGCAGGCTCTCCACTGCCACTACCGCGCCTTTAGAGTCCAGGAAAAGCACATCGATGGGGAAGCGCATCCCGAAAGTGTGGACCCAATTGCACGGTTTTATGAGGAGGCCCTCCCCAGGGGAAAAATCCTTTCTCCCCAATAAGCCCCGCAGGCGGCCGAAAAAAGTATCAGCCACTGTCAGCTGGCTGACCAAAATCCGCTCTTTAAACATTACCTGCATTTACTATTCCACCTCAAGGGGTTTTCTAAACCAAACCCCGCTGGCGCAGTTCCCGCTGCTGGGCGAAAATAAAGGCTACAATCTCGTCCTGTTCTTTTTCAGGCAGGTCTGTGAACTCTACAGCCAAAATGGTCTGCTGGTTTTCAAGGGGTTCCTGGCGGACAATCCTGCCTTTGGAGCTTATAGCCTTCTCTGGCAGGGACAAAAGCACCTGAGCTGCAGCGTCCTTTTTCACTTCTTCAAGTTCCAGGGGAAAGCGGGCTGCAAAACCGCTGGCGCTAAGATCCACAGTTTCCCCTGTGAGCTGCTGGTCCGCCAATTGCAGGGTAACCTTAAGGCGCACAGGAAAGCGGAAGAATTTGCGGCGATTCCAGCGCTGGATTTTATTAGGCCTCATTACGATTAAAAGAGGTACAGGCTCCTTGACCTGCCGCACTACAGTAGTGTGGAAACGGTATAGATTGCCTCCATCCACAAATTCCACCCAAATTTCTTCTCCCTCTGCCACCCGCCTGACTTGCCCTTTATAGATGGGAGCAGCTAGCGCTATGGTGAGTTCAGCAATCTCTTCCACCCTGCTTGGGTAGAGCTCATATCTGTCAGCTGAAAACTCGATCCTGATGTTCACTAGCTGATTGGGTTTAAGGCTGAGCTTCATTTACCTCACCTCTACTCTACTCTCACGATTTCTGCCGCTGCTCTCCTTGCCCTGTTCATCACTGCAAGTCCCAGCCCCCGAGGCTCAATGCCCTCCATAATCAAAACGTCCAGCTCCCTGAGATCTGCAGTGCGGAAATTGGCAAAAAGCTTGGCTCCGATGGTCTCCGGCGCCCGCCGTTCTCCAGAGTGGAGGACCAGATCTGCCTCGGCAAATTCACCTTTACTCAACGCTTCCCTAGTGGCCAGAACGCCGACCCGCTTGTTTTCCCCCTTATACCTTTCCAGAAGTTTTTTCATGGCAGGCAGCACTTTATCTGGGGGTCCTTCCACTAATATAAGCTTGCTTGTGGGAGAATAGTGCCTGTATTTCATGCCTGGTGAGCGGGCCACCTCTCCTTCCTCAAGGCGGCTGATGTAGCCCACCTCGCCGAGGAGCTCCGCCAATTCTTCAATTGTAACTCCACCGGGCCTGAGGACTGTAGGTTTCGGGGACACCAGGTCCAAAACAGTGGATTCCAGGCCAATGCCTGTGGCGCCGCCGTCCAAAATCAGCTCCACATGCCCCTCTAAATCTTCCAGCACGTGGCTGGCTGTGGTGGGGCTGGGTCTGCCTGAGCGGTTGGCGCTGGGCGCTGCAATGGGCACGCCGCTGTGGCGGATAAGGCCCAAAGCCACAGGGTGATCCGGCATCCTGACAGCTACCGTTTCCAGTCCCGCTGTAACTGCTGAGGGAATTCGCCTCGAAGCAGGGCCGATGATGGTAAGGGGTCCTGGCCAGAAGTGTTCTGCCAGCAGCAGAAAGCGCTCCTGCCAGGCAGAAGTGGGATCCTGCCACAGGGAGAGGGCTTGCTCCATCGAGGAGACGTGCACGATGAGAGGATTGTCCTGAGGCCGCCCTTTGGCCTCAAATATTCTCTTTACAGCCTCGCCTGAAAAAGCGTTGGCACCCAACCCGTAGACAGTTTCTGTTGGAAAGGCCACAAGCTCGCCGCGCCTTATGGCTTCCCCTGCCTTGCTCAATATTTCCTCGCGGCTTTGTCCTGCCGCTGGAACCCTCACAAGCTCTGTCTTCATTCACGCGGCCTCCAAGCAAAGAAAAAGCGTTCCAGCCCAGCGTAATCAGGTTCACACTTCATATTCTCGAACCCGGAATTTTTCGCAATTTCAGCCACAGCTTGTCCCTGTCCTGTTCCGATCTCAAGGGCAAGAAGCCCACCTGGCACGAGGAAGGGGAAAGCAGCCTGCACAAGAGGGGTGATCACTCTAAGGCCGTCCTCACCCCCTGCTAAGGCCAGCTTTGGCTCGTGATGAAGCTCTGGAGCAAGGCCTTCAAGCTCTTTTTGGGGTATGTAGGGAGGGTTTGAAACCACCACCTCAAAGGTGCCTGCCATCTCCTGCAGGGGGGAGAACAAATCCCCCGCAAAGAGGTGCACTCGCTCTGAAACCCCGTGGATCTCGCAGTTTTTCCTGGCCACAGCCAAAGCTCCCTCTGAAATGTCTGTTGCCCAGATCTCAAGCTGAGGCAGCTCCTTTGCGAGGCTGACGGCGATGGCGCCGCTGCCCACCCCCACCTCCACGGCACGCCTGGCACCTGGTGCCAGCTCTAAGACGCGTTCCACCAAAAGCTCAGTTTCCGGCCTTGGGATCAAGACCTTTTCGTTCACAAAGAAATCTAAACCGAAAAACTCCTTTTTCTCCAGGAGGTAGGCAACAGGCAGCCTTTTTTTGGCCCGCAGGACGAGGAGCTTCCGGGCAACAGCAAGTTCCTCCTCCTCGAGAGGCCGATCCAGCTGCACGTAAAGCTGGATCCTGTCCAAAGAGAGGGCTTTGCCCAAAAGCAGCTCGCTGTCCAGCCTTGCAGACTGGATGCCGTGTCTTTTCAGGTACGCTGTGGAACGGGTCAGGATCTCTCGCAGGGTAAGCATTTATTTGAAATTCTCCAGCTTCTGGGTTTGTTCCGTTGTGATTAAAGCATCGATGATCTCGTTGAGATCTCCGTCGAGGATCTCTTCCAAACGGTAGAGGGTGAGCCCAATCCTGTGGTCTGTGACCCTGCTTTGGGGGAAGTTGTAAGTGCGGATCCGTTCGCTGCGGTCGCCGGAGCCGATCTGGCTCCTCCTGTCCTGGGCTTCCTTCTGCCTCTGCTCCTGCTCTATCTGATCCAGGAGCCTTGCCCGGAGGATCTTCAAGGCCTTCTCTTTGTTCTTCAGCTGGGACTTCTCGTCCTGGCAGGTAACCACCATCCCTGTAGGAAGGTGGGTGATCCGGACAGCAGAGTCTGTGGTGTTCACGTGCTGTCCGCCGTGGCCAGAGGCACGGTAGACGTCAATCCGCAGGTCGTTGGGATTGATCTCCAGTTCCACTTCTTCTGCCTCAGGCAGCACTGCCACTGTGGCAGCAGAGGTGTGGATCCTGCCGCCAGCTTCGGTTGTAGGAACCCGCTGTACCCTGTGGACGCCGCTTTCGTATTTCAGCCGGCTGAAAGCGCCTTTGCCCACAACCATGAAAATGATCTCCTTAAAGCCGCCGAGCTCTGTTTCGTTAACGCTCAAAAGTTCCGTAGACCAGTTTGTCCGCTCTGCATAACGGGTATACATGCGGAAGAGATCAGCAGCAAACAGGGCTGCCTCCTCTCCCCCTGTGCCGGCGCGGATCTCAACCAGCACGTTCCGCTCGTCTCGAGGGTCTTTAGGCAGCAGCATCACCTTTAACTCTTGTGTACAGCTTGCAATGCTTTCCTCAAGGCTGTCCACCTCTTCCCGGGCCATGGCTGCCACATCAGGATCGTCGTCAGCAAGCAGCTCTTTTGCCTGTGTCAACTGTTTGGTCAAATTTAAATACTCTTCGTACTTGGAAACGATCTCGCTGAGCTCTGCATGAGCCTTGGCGTATTTTTGAAAAGTAGGCTGATCTGCGATCACTTCAGGTTTGGCCAATTCTGCAGCCAAGTGCCTGTACTGTTCCCGCAGTGACTCTAACTTATCCAGCAAATTCTCTTCCTCCAGACTATTTATTCCTCGAGTACTCCCCGCAAGGCCTCCACAGCCACCAGAATCTGCTCATCAGAAGGCTCCCGGGTCGTCAGGCGCTGCAGCCACATCCCTGGCGCTGTAATGAACCTGACAATTCTCTGGCCTAGTCCTCCCCGGGGCCTGCCGGCAAGTTTGATCAGCTCATAAGAAATGCCGGCTACCAGTGGCAAAATCGCAAGGTGGATCCCCACCCGCTGCCAAAAAGGAGGACGCCCGAAGAAGGAAAAAATAAAAATGCTCACGAAAAAGACCAACAATAGAAAACTGGTGCCGCAGCGGGGATGAAGGGTGGAAAACTTGCGGATGTTTTCTACTGTCAGGGGCAGTCCCGCTTCCTGGGCATAAATGGTCTTATGCTCTGCGCCGTGGTACTCAAATACCCGCCTGATGTCCTCCATCCTGGAAATCAGCACAATATAGGAAACGAAGAGGCCCATCTTCAAAAGGCCTTCGGCAATATTCAACAGCACTGTGCTCGCAATAGCCCCTTTCAATTTGGTGGCCACAAATGCAGGAAAAGCCACAAAGACCAGAAAGGTAAGGCCAAGGGCAATTAAGATGGTCAGGGCCAACTCCTTGAAGCTCAGCTCTTCCCCTTCTCCTTCGGCAAAGAGGTTCGCCGAGAAATTAAGGGCGCTCATCCCGATGACAAGGGATTCCACCAGAGCCACAACCCCGCGCACAAGGGGCAGGCCCAACAGCTTATGCCGCTTGGACCAAGCCAGCCATTTGCGCTTTTCCACAACAATTTCTTCGTCTTTTGTCCGCACTGCAATGGCCATGGCCTCGGGGCCGCGCATCATAACCCCTTCAATTACTGCTTGCCCGCCATATTGAAATTTTCCCACCACTGCACCTCCTAGCTTATTTTAGCACATTGACCTGGTCTATACAATATCGGCGTTCCGGGTGTAGAGAAGCTGCAGCCCGCGCAGCGTCAGAAGGGGATCCACTTCCTCGATGGTGCGGGTCTCAGGGGCCAGGAGGTTCGCCAGGCCCCCTGTGGCCACCACTTTGGTTTTATACCCCAGCTCCTGCCAAATCCGCTCCACGATCCCGTCAATTTGGCCAGCAAAACCGTACAGGAGCCCAGCCTGCATGCTGGTGCTGGTGTTTCTGCCAATAACATTTTTGGGCTTTGCAATTTCGACCCTAGGGAGCTTTGCCGCAGCCTGGAACAAGGCTTCTGCAGAAATGCCGATCCCAGGACAAATGACCCCGCCCAAGTATTCCCAGCGCTCTGAGAGGACGCAGAAAGTAGTGGCAGTGCCGAAGTCCACGATAATGAGGGGTCCGCCGTAGGTTTCAAGGCCTGCCACAGCGTTGACAATCCTGTCCGCTCCCACATCTTTTGGATTCTCGTATTTGATTGTGAGGCCTGTCTTCATTCCCGGACCCACAAGCAGAGGGTGGACTTGAAAATACTTCTCTGCCAAGAGGGTCAAAGACCGCAGAAGAGGCGGCACAACTGAGGAGATGCAGATGCCTTTTATTTTCTCAAAAGCCAACCCCTCGCCGGCAAACAAGTTGCGCAGCAAAACTGCCAGCTCGTCTTCTGTCGCTTTCCTGTCTGTGGCAATGCGCCAGTCCACCAAAAGTTCCTCGCCGGAGAAAACCCCCAGCACAGTATGGGTATTGCCTACGTCTATTGCAAGTAACATATGCACCCTCGCTCCTGTTCTTTAGCGGTTACTTTGAATATTTCGACCTGCCCAGGCTAGATTCCTTCACAAAAAAAGCCATCTCCTAAAAAGGAAACAGCGCCTAGTTAAAGAATTATTAACTAAAAACAAAGGAGCTGCTAAAGATGCGCAAAGTCAGCTTTCTGCTTTTCCTGCTCCTCCTCTTGTCTGTTCCTGCCAGCTGCCAGGTGAAAGTGGCAGTGGGTTTTTACCTTGGAGGAGCATACCCAAAATATGGTGTGAGCGTCAACTTCCGGGTGAACGAAAAGGTCACCTTGGAGCCCATCTTTTCCTTTGGCCTCAACCAAAATCGCGGAGACCTGCGCTGGGGACTGCGCTGCAAATACAACCTCAGCCCCCAAAGCAGCCGCGACCGCTATCTGGGCTTGGGAATTGGCGCAGCCCAAAGCCGCAATATGTGGGAAACAAAACAGGAGCTGGGCTTCAATGCTTTTGTGGGAATCGCAAGCCCAGGAACACATTTCACAAGTTCTTTCGATTTGGGTCCGGAAATAGCCCGGGTTCGCTACCTCCCCCATGACGAACTGGAAACCGAGGAGTTCTTCACTGGCGGCATGAGATTTGGCTTCGGCTACCACTATAATTTCCACAAATAGCCTTAAGGCTTTTCCACGACAAAATAGTTCCTTTTGGGCATTTTCCCTAAGTTTACTGCTATACCGGCAAGCCTCTCCAAAAGGACAGTTTTGGCAAGGAGATCTCTTTCCCGGCTGGAAAGGGGCAGGCTCCCAGCCCTGCAGCTGTCCGGGCAGTAGAGGATGATTTTCCAGGCAGGGAGCACGCTCCTGGCATAGCCTGTGGCTGCCTCGAGGTATTCTCTGAAGCTGCAGCCCTCTTCTGCCTGCGACAGGTCCAAGACCACAAAGTGCGCAGCCTCTCCCAAAGCGCGGAAGTCCAGGGACCAATTCCTGTCCTTTTTTGGGTCTTCTTCTTTTCTTGCCGGCAGCTTGAGGTACAGCCAAAGGTTCCTGCCTGAGAGCTCAGAGGCCAGCCTGCTTACGAAATCCGCCAGGCGCCGCCTCAGCCTGCCCTCTCCCTCGTTGATCTCCAAAAGCAGTCCCTTTTGCCCATGGCGCTCAAGGCCCAAGCGGATCGCCTCAATTCTCTTGGGCCAAATCTTTTTTTCCGCCAAAAGCTCCCAATTCAGCGTCAGGGCTGCAAGGCAGCTCACATCTTGGCTCAGCAGCTCTTCTTTGCCTGTCCACAAAAGCCTCTCTCCCAGCTGCCAGCCCCAAAGGGCGATACTCGTGATCTCCCCTCTAGCTTTGGCATTGGGTTCAAGTTTGGGGTCCCAAAGGGCCAGCACTTTTCGCTGGGGTATGTAGATTCTTCCGCCTGGGTATTTTCTGCCCACCCGGTTCACTGCCCTGAGGCTGCCGGCTGCCAGCTGGTATTTGGCCTCTATACCTTCTATGCTCTGATCTTTAGTCAACTCCAGCGGGAATTGCAACAGGGGCAATTCCCGCTGAGCTAACAGCTCCCAAACCTTTTGGCCGGCAATGCCGTCCTGTTTGAGGCCGTACGTGCGTTGAAAGGCAAGGAGTGCCTCTTCAGTAAGAAAGCCAAATTTACCATCTATCGGGCCAGGTGAAAACCCCAATTTCCTCAGTGCCAGCTGCAGCTCTTGGACTTTTGGCCCTGAGTCTTGGAAGCGAACTAGTTTCTGCATTAAGAATCTCCCCTGGATTCCAGATCTGGCAGCTCGGAAATATCCAATAAACCTTCTCTGATGGCATACAGTGCGATCTGCGTACGGTGCGCAAGACCCAATTTTTTGCGGATTTTAGTGACGTAGTTTTTCACAGTTTTTTCGCCAATGAAGAGCTTTTTGCCGATCTGAACGTTTGTTAACCCTTGTGCAACAAGATAAAAGACCTCTTGTTCTCTAGGACTTAATTGGGGTATCTCCCGCCTCCCTCCCGATTGCTTTTCCACTGGATACCACACCTTTCAGTAGGGGTAAGGCAGGAAATTGCCTTTATGAATCTGCGCATATTAACCTATGCACATCCTTCAGCTTCTGCTACTGGAAATGGACATCTAGTTCCTTAAGCACCAAATCAATCCGATTGCAGATGGTGGCTTTGTCTGAACCTGCAAAGAGGAGGCCCACCGCTGCATTGTTTTCGTCCAACACCAGAGAACCGCTGTCTCCTCCCTGGCTCATGTTGCTGGTGACGATCTGGTTCTCGTACAAAGCAGTGTCCCGCTCGTCCACTTTCACCTGAATCACTGCATCTACTGCAATAACCTCTCCTTCTGTGAGGCCTGTGGTGCGGCCGCTTTTGCGGACCTTCATCCCAACTTGGGCCTGAGCTGTGCCTTTCACCTTGCCTATCCCCATAATTTCGTCTTTCAAGAGCTCTCTGTTCAGAGGTTTTGCCAAAGCGCAGTCAACAGTATTGGCTGTCCGCTGGTTTTTCAGGATCTCCACGCTGTAGTCGTGGCCTGAAAAACGTATGATCCCGTTGAGAAACTTCTCAACACTCTGGGCAATCTGACAATCCGGCCGGGCTGTCGCCCTGAACATGGGAATGAACTTCACAAGTACCCCAACCCGATCGCTGGCAGTGCCGCCGTCGTAGGGACCAGGCTGATAGATTGGATCTCCCACCTGAGCTCTTCCGTCTTTGCCTGAAGTGCTGTTGGCCAGCACGTGATTGTTGGAAAGAATCAACGGTTCTTTGGTTTTGTTGTCGTAAACCACAGCGCCCAAGGTTCCTGCCGTGATCTTGTAGTGGCCAATGCTCACCCCAGGCTGCATGGGCCTTGTGCGCTGGGTGCGCTCTCCCAGAAGCCTTACCTCGCCGATTGGAATTACGTCTGTCCGGATATCTCCTAAACTCTGAGGCACAGCCCCATCAGGCGGCAGCTCAGAGATGGGTACTTTCTCTTCAACGAAAACCACGACTGCTGGGCAATTTGTACATTGGCCTTTCTCTACTTTCCTGCCAACGCCAACGCCGCAAACATGGGGAAGAGCCAAGAGCTTTTCTTGGAATTGATTTATAGATTTTTTCACCCGCTCCATTGCCCCTCATCTCCTTACAATAGGAACATTCTTTACCTATCATATGGCACACAGAGACAAAAGGAGACTATGCCCTTGGCAAATCCTGGCAGCTGTCGTGGACAAAAAAAGACCGAAGTTGATGAGGTCAACTTCGGTCCTGAAGCTGTTTTTTAATGCTCCTTGCTGTGTTTTTCGTCTTCAGCCTCTAACCGCCTGCTGGCAGAGCTCTGTGGGGGCAATCTCAGAGCGGGCGAAGGCTTTTAACCTCAACCTGAAGCTGAACTCCTCAGGGAGAAGTTCGTATTGGGGAAGCACGCCAGGGCCGCAGCTGTTGCTGCCGAGGCCATGGTGCTGGTGGTCCAGCTTGAGGAAGACCTGCTCGCGTTTGGGCAGATCCACAGTGTGCTTTGCCCTTTCCAGATCTTCCTGAGAGTAGTTATGGGCGCTGAAGTTCAAGTGGGGATCTCCTGCTGCAAAGAGGCCTACACCCCTCAAGTTCGTGATGGACACCCATTTTACATCAGTCCTGTTCCCGTTTTCCTGAGGATAGACGTATGGAGTATGGAGCTCTGACACCTCCTTGCTGTAGAGGCCGAACTTGTTGGCCAGCTTGCTGTCCCGATAGGACTCCCCAGGACCCCTGCCGAACCAGCTCACCTGGGTAAACTCCCCAGGCAGAACCAGCTCAAGGCCAATCCGCGGCAGAGAGGGCGGCAGCTTTCCGTGGGGTGTACCGCTTATCTCTACAATTACATCGCCTGTACCGCAGACCGTGTAGGCAATTTCGCAAAGAATGCTCCAGTCAAGGGCAGGGGGTGCAATCCGCACCTTGCTCAGAACTTTCACTTGATCTTCTGCCTGGTGCCAGGTGAAGTTCACAAGCCTCTCATGCAGTCTGTGGAGCCCGAACTTACGCCATTCTTCTACCAGGTACATATCGTTGTCTATGGGAGCCCGCCAGAAATTCAGCTTGGGACCTCGGGAAAGCAGCTCCAAACCTTTGTAATTCCATGCCTTGAGCCTGCCGTAGGCCTTATCAAAGCAGAGGGAAAAATCGCTGCCCTGGATCTCGAGAGTATTGCCTCTGTCAGCGCAGCTGAGGGGCCAGCTGGGTACGACCACAACCTCAGGCGCTTCTGCTGCCGGCAGGCGGAACTGGGCCCAGGCCAGCTCTAAGCCAGCTTCTGCCCAAAGGGTAGATTCTGCGAGGCGAAAGCTGAGATTCAAGAAAACGTCTGTTCCAGCAGGAACCTTCTCCGGCAGCGAATAGGGAATGACCACCTGTCCGCTCTGTCCAGGATCAATTTCAGGCAGCTGCAAGGCTCCTGACTGCACAACCCGGCCGTTTTCTTCCACGCTCCAGGATAGAGTCAGATGGCCCAGGGAGAGGAAATCATAGCGGTTGATTATCTTAAAAGTCCCCGAGGCCAGATCCACCTCCTCAACCAATACCGGCTCCAGAACCTTTTTGTACTCAAAAAGGGCAGGTGAGGGCGTGCGGTCTGAGAAGACCAAGCCGTTGAGGATGAAATTGCCGTCGTGGATGTCTTCGCCAAAGTCTCCTCCGTAGGCAATGTATTCCCTGCCGTCTTCTGCCTGCTGCCTGATCCCCTGATCCACCCAGTCCCAGACGAAACCGCCCTGCAGGCGCCTGTGAGCATAGAAGGTTTCCCAGTACTCCTTAAGTCCTCCAGGACCGTTGCCCATGGCGTGGGCATACTCGCAGAGGATGTGGGGTTTGGGATTTGAATCCTTGGCAAATTTCTCGAGATCTGCGATGGAGGAATACATGGTGCTGCCCACATCTGCGACCTTTATTTCCCTGTCGCCTTCGTAGTGGATGAGGCGTGTAGGATCGATTTGACGAGCCCTCTCTGCCATGGCCTCGTGGTTGCGGCCGAAACCGGATTCGTTCCCTAAAGACCACATGATGACGCAGGGACGGTTTTTGTCCCGCTCCACCATCCGCTCCATCCTGTCCACATAGGCAGCCTGCCATGCAGGATCGTCGCTGAGCCGCTCCCAGTCTCCCAAAGGTTGAAAACCGTGGCACTCGAGGTCTGCTTCGTCCATGACGTAAAAACCGTACTCGTCGCACAGCTCGTAGAACCTGGGATCGTTGGGGTAGTGGGCTGTGCGGATGGCATTGATGTTGTGCTGCTTCATCAGCTTCAAATCTTCTATTGTGGTCTCAATTGGCACTGCCTTGCCCAAATCAGGATGGTGCTCGTGGCGGTTGACACCCTTGAGCATAATGGGCACGCCGTTGACTAGCATATTGCCGTCTTTGATTTCAACGCTGCGGAAGCCAACCTTGCACGGAATCACCTCCAAAACCCCTCCAGATTTGTCTTTCAAGGTCAGGAGGAGGTTGTACAGGGCAGGGCTTTCTGCAGACCACTTTTTGGGCTTTTCGACAGGAATGGAAAAGCGCACTTTGCCCTCAGCCTCTGCTGCAACTTGGGCTTTCTGGGTGGCAGGTTCGACCACAGCGCTGCCGTCAGCATCCAAGAGGGCCAGCTCAAGGAGGCAGTCTTGCGCTTCTGAAAGCATGTTCTCGATCCATGCATCCACGATCAATGCAGCGTTCTCGTAGGCAGCATCCAGCTGCGTCTGGACGAAAAAGTCCCTCACTGAAAGCTGGGGCCTCGAGAGGAGGTAGACGTCCCGGAAGATCCCGCTGAGCCACCACATGTCCTGATCTTCCAGATAGGTACCGTCAGACCACTGATAGACCCGGACTGCCAAAAGGTTCTTGCCCGGCTGAACGAATGGGGTGATGTCAAATTCGGATGGGAGCCTGCTCCCTTTGCTGTAGCCCACTTCTTTGCCGTTGACCCAAACCTGGAAGGCGCTGTCCACACCTTCAAACCTGAGGTGAATTCTCTGCCCCTGCCACGAAGACGGAATTATGAACTCCCTGCGGTATGAGCCTGTGGGGTTGTCTGTGGGCACAAAAGGAGGATCCACAGGAAAAGGATAGTTTACGTTAGTATAATGGGGTTTTCCATATCCTTCCATCTGCCAGCTGGAGGGAACTTCAATATTATCCCAGAGGCTGTCGTCAAAGTCTATTTCCTGAAAGTCTGCCGGCGCGTGAGCTGGCGTTGGCGCGTAGTGAAATTTCCAAACTCCATTTAAAAGCTGAAATCTACTGGACAGCCCGCGGCTGTAGCTGAGCGCAGTCTGGGGGTCGCTGTAAGGAATAAAATATGCTCTGGCCTTTAGACGGTTTTGCGCTAGAATTTTGTAGTTCTCCCAAAGTTTCTCCATTTTATTCCTCCTCAACAAGTTTAATGGTCTCTGCCAGGTTAAACTTTCAGCTGGTCCCGGCAAAAGCTCTCAACGTAATTTTTAATGTTGTTCACGCTTTCATATTCGAAAGTCCCTGGCGGCAGAGAAGTGGTATTTATAAAGTGGCGGTCATCTCTGAAAGCTGCCTGGAGAATTGCCAGGCCCTTATGTCGGATGCTGGGATTTTTGCTGATGATCTTTGTCAGGGCAATGGCCGCTTGAGAGATAATCTGGAAGTAAACTTCGTTGAAATTTCTGTTGCTGTTGAACATATAGTTAGGTTCTAGATGATCGCGATACATTTCCCGCTCAAATTCCGTTTCCGAGCAGAGGATTTCTTCAAGCAAGGGAACGCTTTCTGCATCACCCAGTTTCCCCAAGAGATAAATAGCGATGGCGCTTCTCAGCTGATTGGTCCTGCGGCAGTCCTTATAATAAAAGCTGTCTCGGTTTTTCACTATCTCTCGCAAATAGGGAAGGCACTCGGGATCGCCAGTTATGCCTAAAGCGATGGTGGAGTTTTTGGCCAGCATCTCATCCTCAGAAGCAAGCCAGTCTTTCAGATTTTCACTGATCTTCGCCCCCAGCAGCTTGCAAGAGTAAAGCGCGATTCCAGGCATGTCTGTGCTCAGCTGCGTCTTTATCTCCTCTGGATCCTGGAGCCACTGAATCTCCATTCTGCGGTATCTGTCGTCGAACCTGGGTGGTACAAAATGAGCGTCATTGAAGCAGCCAGTCTCCTCAAGGATTGCCTTAACTTCCTCATAAGGCACCTGGGCAGGCTCCACTCCTTTTTTGATTGCCAGGGCAGCGCACACACCTGCGCTTTCTCCGCACTTGTGCAGATCCCGCTTCATTCGTACAAGGCTCGCTGTATCGTGATCAACACCAAGATGCCTTCCTGCCACAAGGAGAAATTTGTAGCCCTTGGGAATTAATGATTTCAGAGAAACCGGCACGGAAAAACACACTGTGCTGAGATTACAGGCAACATACCAATCTTGCAGCGTCTCTGTTTCCAAGGCATGATCCTTGCCGTGTTTGTCGAAATCTGCGTAGGCGAAAAAGAGGGGATCCGAAGCAAAATTGCCGCGAAGGACATCTTCCATGGTGATGTTATGTTCTGCAACAATTCTTTTGCCCTCTCTAATGCCGATCTGCGGCGCAATAAAGATCACTCTGTTTTGGGGGTTGTGAAACTCTTCTAAAAGCTGGCAAGCATGAGCCCAAACAATCCCTCTTGACAAATCAACCGGGTCGTATTGATTGATATAGCCGCTGTCGTGGTTAGTTCGAGTTCTTTCTCCTTCTTTAGTCAAACTTATCTTGACGCTGGTATATGGTCTGGTTTTCCCATCTGAGTCTCTGCCGCACTCCAGCTCGCAGCCTGCCATGGCACAGACATCTGCTTCTGCAGTGGCATCAATTAAGATGTTGCAGGAGTAGTTAGAGAGTTTGCCTTGAGAAAACACAGAAACTCCTTTGACAGTTTTGCCTTCAAGGAATACCCCAGTGACCACAGCTTCAAAGAGGAGCTGGGCGCCTAAGTCCTCGAGCTGCTTTTCCATTATGTATTTTTTCGCTTCTACATCTGTGACGAACATCTCTTCCCGCATAGCCTCTGCCTGCTGGTCTATTTCGAGGTGCAGGCCGCCTTCGACACCGTAGTAGTATCCATCTACGTAGCCGAAGGTGCCCATCCCGCCTATCCCTGAGTTCTTCTCTATTCCCAAAACTGAAACGCCCTCTTTGGCAGCAGCCAAAGCTGCATATGAGCCGGCAGTTCCAAGGCCTGCCACAATCAAATCAAAGTGCTGCGCAAATTCAGGGGCTGCTTTTTCCTCATGAACTGCGCCGCCTCGCAAGTACCTATAAATCATCTGCAAGCCTCCTTCCCACCTTTACTCCTGCATCAACAGCAGCTAAGGGATTGTCGTAAGAGGAAGCAGGGATAATGCACTTTGTCTGCCCTACCTCTTGCACAGCACGGGGTGTGATGTCAAAGTATAAGCCAATACTGGCTATTTTCCAATCTGACAAAACCTCAGGCCTGCCCTGCCAAAGTTCAATCAGGCCGTGCCTTGCCTCTGCCAAACTCGCATCAGGGGGACAGTGGTACCTCATGATCACAGAATTGACGATCTCGTCATGCGTTGGGAAAAAGTCTGCTCCCTGCATTGAGACCGCAGGGAATACAGCAGCCTTGTCCTTGTTTACCAAAAGGCAGTTCAGAGATTTTTCCTGGCAAAAACCTTCGTCTGTGGTGTCGATGATAAATGGCGTCTTTACAGTCCCAAAACCTGCGCAGTTGTAAATAGTGATTTCGAAGGCAGAACCGGCCTTTTCCACGCTGAGTATTTCTGTCTCCAGGAGCAGATCTACACCGAGATCGCTGTAGGCTTTGTAAAACACAGGACCTGCAGCGTAAAAATGGGCAGCCCGCTCTGTAATCAACCGCTCTGCCCGCAGTTTTTCCGCTATAGACTTGGCCAGGTCAGTCTCCGGCTCCTCTTCCCAATTCCGGCCTGGTTTGTACGAATTGATGAATTCTGCAGCAACCATAGATGTCCTGTTGACGATCAATACCTTCCGTTTCTTCTTCAATTCGCTGGCAATTCCAAGAGCTACGCTTGCGGCGTCAAAAATCACCACATCATAATACATCACTCTCACCTCATGTAGTCTGTTCGCCTTCAAAAAAAAACTCCTTGTTGATTCCACTGCACAAACCTAGATTTTGAGGCAGGTAAATTTGAACAATTGACCTAAAGATGAGCCATTGCCATCTATAAAACAACCGAAATCGGATCTGCTATAGTTTTATACTCACTAAAAGTCT